>Ga0081539_10000162_pt1 | contig 156292 bp, 125 predicted proteins | sample TabmetS4T2R2_FD_71023 | JGI IMG/M metagenome (GOLD analysis project Ga0081539, IMG submission 71023) | Tabebuia heterophylla rhizosphere microbial communities from the University of Puerto Rico - S4T2R2 | ecosystem: Host-associated > Plants > Roots > Rhizosphere ... | reverse complement strand
CGGCCTCAACCTGCTCCGCATCAACGCCTGGCTCACCAACACACCCCACGCAACAACCCGAACACCCAGGATCGCCCGACTCCCCCTAGCCACAGCAGCATGACCGAATAAACCAACAGCATCGTTGAGCGTCCCGAACGCGCCGTTCAGGACAGCGCCGATGTCTCGAACGCGCCTTTCAGGGCACCGGGCGATGTCTCGAACGCGCCTTTCAGGGCACGGCCGCTGCGCTGTCCGCGGCCGGTCTCCGCGCCTGGTCGGGTGATTCCGCTTTCCCTGTCAGGACTGAGAGAATGGGGGTTTCCTGTTTCTGAGCCCAAACCGGGCAGGGGTGATGGGGGCGCGGCGGAGGCGAGAGGTCACCGACAACGCGGCGGCGGGCGGGCTGCTCGCCGGTGGTTCCGCGCTGACCGTGCTCGTCCTGGGCCTGCTGATCGGTGTGGCGCCGCCCGTGCTGGTGCCGGCCGTCGCCGTGTCGGCGGCGGCCGGCGGGGTCATCGCGTTCCTGTCGGCCGCGGGCCAGCGGCGGGACGCGCGCCTGTGGCAGGCGGCCGCGGCCGCCGTGTCCGTGTGGGCGCGCCACAACGGCGGTCAGTGCGTGACCGGCGCGGACGTGTTCACCGGCGAGTGGACGTTGCCGGCCGGCCCGCGCTTCACCGGCTCCATCCGCGCCGTCGCCCGGCGGGACGGGTACGAGGTCGGCGCCGCCTGCGACCTCCAGGACCGGGGCGAGGGCATCGCGCGGCACACCACGATCTTCGTGCGCCTGCGGAACACGCACCCGCCGGTCCGGGCGCGGTGGCGGTTCCGCAGGCGGTTCGCCGAGCCGGTCGCCGGGCGGCTGACCGGCCTGGCGGCGGGCGTGGAGCTGGTCGAGGTCGAGGACCGGGAGCTGCGGATCGTCTACCACGCCTGGCCGGAGGCGCTCGACCTCGACGCGTGCGTCGACGGCGCGGTCGAGGTGGCGCGGGCCCTGGACCGTGACGCTCGGTAACGGCCGTTCGGGTTATCTTTCCGCGGCGAACAGGTCGTACCGCGAATTCTGAAAGTTGCGGTCGCAACCTTGCGTCGGACCGCTCGTTGGATGTGACGTCAGGAGTTACAGCTGCACGTGCAGATGCACGTACCGGAGGTGTCGATGCGCCACGCCGTGGCCGACGCTGGCGAGGTCGCAAGACCGAGCGACGCGGAGTTGACCGAGGCGGTGCGGCGTGGCGACCTCGCCGCGTACGGCGTGCTGTACAAACGCCATCTCGGTGCCGCGAGGCGGGCGGCCGGCGCGCTGGCGGCGACGGCGGCCGAGCGGGAGGACCTGATCGCCGAGGCGTTCGTGCGCCTGCTGCGCGTGCTGCGTGCCGGCGGCGGCCCGGACGACGAGTTCCGCGCGTACCTCCTCACGACCATGCGCAACGTGATGATCAGCTGGCGCCGCCGCGACGGCCCCCTGTCGGTGGTGGCCGACGTGCCGGAGGTCGGGCGCAGCACGAGCCCGGAGGCCGTGGTGGGCAGCCGCCTGCACGCGGCGCTGGCCGCCGAGGCGTTCGCGAGCCTGCCCGAACGGTGGCGGCTGGTGTTGTGGCGCACCGAGATCGAGGAGGAGAGCCCGGCCGCGGTGGCGGCGTCACTCGGCATGACGGCGAACGGCGTGGCGGCGCTCGCGTACCGCGCACGCGAGGGACTGCGGCAGGCGTACCTGGACCAACACGTCCCGGACGACGCCCGCGACGGCTGCCGCGGCATGGTGTGCGAACTGGCCGGGTGGGTCCGCGGCCGGTTCACCGCCCAGAAGATGCGGCGGATCGGCGCCCACGTGGCCGGCTGCCCGGAGTGCCACGAGATCGCCGAGGGACTGCGCCAGCTCAACGAGGAACTCCCCGGCGTGACCAGGCCTTAGTGCCGCACGCCGCGGCGCGGCCCGGGCCGTCGTCACAAGGCCCCACACGTCAGCGGCGAAATCCGTGGCAACTTTTCGCGTGTCCGCGGCGTGTTTAACAAGGTCATCTCTCGCACACGGAACGTGGGGGGCACACTTGCGCAGACCTCGCTTCGCCCTGCTCGCCGTCGCGGCGGTGCTGGTCCTGCCTCCGGCGCCGGCGGTCGCCGGGCCCGGCGCGGCGGCCGCGGCACCGGGCGGCGGCGCTGCCGGCACCGTCACGCTGATCACCGGGGACCGCGTCACCGTGCGCGGGGACCGGGTCGTCTCGGTGGCCATGCACCCGAGGCGGCAGGCCGTGCGGTACTGGCAGAACACCAAGGACGGGCACGACTACGTCATCCCGCTGGACGCCGCCAGGGCCCTGGCCGAGGGCCGGCTGGACGAGCGGCTGTTCGACGTCACCGGTCTGGTCCAGCAGGGCTACGACGACCGGCACACCCCCGCCGTGCCGGTGATCGTCTCGGCGCCGCGGGGCGCGCGGTCCGCCGTGCCCGCCGCCGCGACCGTCACCAGTGACCTCGGCCGGGTCGACCTGCTCGGCCTGTCCGTCCCCAAGGCCACGGCCGCCGACTTCTTCGACCAGGCGGCCGGCACCAGGGTCTGGCTCGACGCGAAGGTCCGGGCCACCCTCGACCAGAGCGTGCCGATGACCGGCGCGCCCCAGGCCTGGCAGGCCGGCTACCGGGCGGACGGCGTGAAGGTCGCCGTGCTCGACACCGGCGTCGACGCCACCCACCCCGACCTGGCCGGCAAGGTCGACGCCGCGGCCAACTTCTCCCGTGACGCCGACACCGTCGACCACCACGGGCACGGCACGCACGTCGCCTCCACCATCCTCGGCAGCGGCGCCGCGTCCGGCGGCCGGTACCAGGGCATGGCGCCCGGGGCCCGGCTGCTGGTCGGCAAGGTGCTGGACCGGAACGGCTCCGGCTCCGAGTCGGGCATCATCGCCGGCATGCAGTGGGCGGCCGGCCAGGGCGCCCGCGTGATCAACATGAGCCTGGGCGGGTACGTCAGCGACGGCACCGACCCGATGTCCATGGCACTCAACGAGCTCAGCGACTCCTCCGGCGCGTTGTTCGTCGTCGCGGCCGGGAACTACGGGGCGCCGCGGTCGGTCGGCTCGCCCGCCGTCGCCGACCGGGCGCTCGCCGTCGCCAGCGTGACCAAGTCCGGCGAGCTGAGCGGCTTCTCCAGCCGCGGCCCCCGGCGCGGCGACAACGGGATGAAGCCCGAGATCGCCGGCCCCGGCTCGGACATCGTCGCCGCCCGGGCCGCCGGCACCCTCGCGCCCGTGTCGGCGAACACCAGCTACGCCACGCTGTCCGGCACCTCCATGGCCAGCCCGCACGTCGCGGGCGCGGCGGCGATCCTCGCCGGAGGGCACCCCGACTGGCGGGCCGAGACGCTCAAGGCCGCGCTCGTGGCCAGCGCCACGCCGATCGACGGCGTCAACCCGTTCGGTCAGGGCGCCGGCCTCGTGGACGTCGCCCGCGCCGTGCGGCAGCAGACGCGTGTCGAGCCGGCGGCCATCACCCTCAACACCGGGGAGGCCACCGAGACCGGCGCCGTCTACCGCAACGACGGCGACCGGCCGGTCACGCTCACGGTGACCGCGGACCTGCGCCACGGCAACGGTGACGCCGCACCCGCCGGCCTCTTCTCGCTCGGCGCCAGGAAGGTGACGGTCCCGGCCAGGGGCAGCGCCACGCTGTCGCTGCGGGTCACCCCCGCGAAGGGGCAGGCCGGCCAGTTCGTCGGCACGGTCACCGCGAGCGGCGGTGGCGCCAGGCTGACCACGCCGGTGTCGGTCACCCTCGCCGGGGAGACGCACACGTTCACCGTGCGGGCACACGACCGGCAGGGCAACCCGACCGTCGCCAACATCGCCGTGCAGAACGAGACCACCGGCGAGGTGTTCCAGGACATCGTGGACGACGGGGTGTTCGCCCCGCGGGTACCGGCCGGGCGCTACCGGGTCGTCGGCCAGGTGCTCGACGGCGGCTGGAACATCGACGCGCTGACCACGTTCGCCCTGCCCGCCACGGAGGTCACCGGGGACACCGAGATCACCGTGGACACGGCGAACGCCAAGCCGGTCACGGTGTCGGTGGACGAACCGTCCGCGCGGCCGGACTACGCCACCGGCGGCACCGGCGTGCTGTCCACCGTGGACGGCCAGGACGGGCCGCGCGGCACGAGCGTGATCCTCGGCGGCGGCCCGACCCAGCCCATGTACGCGGTCGGCAGCCCGGAGATCGAGGGCGTGGCGTTCGGTCACGTCAGCCAGTGGCAGGCGCCGTGGACGACCGTGGCCGTGACCGGGCCGGACGGCTACGAGATCGCCATCGTCATCGAGCAGTCCCGGGCGGGCTGGCGGGGCAGCGTCACGGGTCCCCTGGTCGACGTCGGCGACGGGAGCGGGGATCCGGGTGACCTGCACGGCAAGGTGCCGCTGCTCGCCACCGAACAGCCGCCGTCGGACGAGGAACTGGCCCGCCGGGTCCAGCTGCTGGCCGACCGGGGCGCGGAGATCGTGCTGGCGTTCAACTACGTCGACGACCTCAGCATCCTGCCGGTGGTGCAGCTGTTCGGCTACCGGGACATCGACCGGCTGCGGGCCAGCCTGGCGCGGGGCCCCGTCGAGGTGCGGGTCGAAGGGCGGCGGGACAGCCCGTTCTCGTACTTCAACGCCGAGGTGGTGCGCGGCCACGTGCCGGACGGCTACGACTTCCGGTTCGAGAAGGCGACGATGGGGCGCGTGGACGCCACGTTCGCGTCGCTGGTGCCCACGGACGACTACAACCGGCTGTTCGTGACGGCCGACTCGGACGTCCTGGTGGCCGGCTTCGAGGTCAACACCCGGTGGCCGCAGAAGCGCGCCGACTACTACTCGCCGGGGTTCGCCTGGCAGAGCTCCACCGCCATCGGGTACGACCCGGACACCTGGGAGCCGACCGGCAACGAGATCACGTCGCCGGTCGACCTGAGGGCGGGGGAGCGGCGCGCGGTGTGCATGTACTGCGGGCCCTTCGGTCCGGAGCTGGCCAGGCTCCAGGCGGACCCGCAGACGGGAAAGCCCGTGCCCTGGGCGTACCGGCAGGGTGACAAGCTGACGTTCGACGTGCCGATGTTCGGCAGCGCGGACCCGGCGACGTTCACGGTCGCGGACAGGACGAACACGGGCACCACCGTGCTGTCCCGGGACGGCAGGGAGATCGGCCGCAACGACGCGCCCGGCCGCGGCGTGTTCGACATCCCGCGGGGCGGCGGCCGGTACACGGTGTCCAGCGAGGCGGCCAAGTCGGGTCCGGAGTGGCCGCTGTCGGTGCGCACGGGTGCCGAGTGGACGTTCCAGGCCGCGCCGGCGAGGGAGCGGACCGCGTTGCCGCTCCTGGACGTGCGGTGGAACCTGCCGCTGGACGGCGACAACGCGGCGCCGGCCACGGGCCTGACCGGCTTCGTGTCGGCGGTCCACCAGGAGGGCGCGGCCCATCCGCCGGTCCGGCAGCTGTCCGTGGAGTACTCGTTCGACGACGGCACGACCTGGCAACCGGCAACGGTCACCCGCGACGGTGGCCGGTGGAAGGTGAACCTGCCCGGCGGCACCGGCTTCGCGAGCCTCCGCGCCACCGCGACCGACACCGCCGGAAACGCGGTGACGGAGACGGTCATCCGCGCCTACCGGGTGCGCTGAACCCGACCGTGGCCCCGGCCGCCGATTCCCGGTGGCCGGGGCCACGACCAGGTTCTCGTCCGGCCAGGGGATCCCTCAGGAGCCGCGACGGCGCCCGCCCACATTCCCCTGCGGCTCCTGGCCCCGCGCGGTGGGAAGGCCGAACGCGTAGAAGGTGCGGCTCGGCGTGCCGATGTTCGCGCGTTCGTAGCCGTTGCCCCAGTACACGGTGCCGTCGGCGATGGCGGGGCCGGCGTTCGACGAGCCCTGGCCCTGGGTCTCCCACAGCACCTGCCCCGTCGCGGCGTCGAGGGCGTACATGGAGCCGCCCAGGGAGCCCGCGTACAGGACGCCGTTCGCCACGCTGACCGCGCCCTGGGCCAGGCCGCCGTGTGGTTCCGGGATCTGCCAGACGACCTCGCCCGTCGCCGCGTCCAACGCCGCTATGGAGCTGTAGTCGATCACCTGGCCGTTCGGCAGCTCGTACGGCTGGCGGAAGAAGTTGGTCTCCACCAGGTAGACCCGCTCCCCGTCGGTGGCGGTGCCCCACTGGATGCCGCCCACGGCCGAGCCGGGGCCCGCGGCGGCGCTCCACACGATCTCGCCGGTCAGGGCGTCGACCATCCAGTAGATGCCGCTCTTCTGGCCGGCACCGACCAGCTTGCGGCCCTCGACCGTGAGCAGGTGCGCGCCGTCCGCGAAGTCGTGGTCCGGGCCGCCGTTCCACGTGTCGAACGCGTCCTCACCCGTCGCTCGCGGCGTCCACCTTCGTGAAGCCGCCGCCCCAGTCGGGGAAGTAGACCGCCCGCCCACCGGCCAGTCCGCCGACCCATGGGCCGCGGCGGGCGCACCCTGCATGACACCCGCCGCGGTGACGGTGATCACCGTGAGTATGAGCCGTGCCGCCCCCATGCCAACCCTTCCGAGCAACGCTGTGTAATTGGATGGTCGCGCTGGGCAGTATGTGGCCGCCGAAAGGCGCGCGTCAACGGATCGCCAGGAGTTTCGTGAACTTTCGGCGGAACCCGGAAGTTTTCGGTTCGAAATTGGTTTGAACCATTCCCGTTACCCGATCGTGTCCAGCGGTAACAGGGCACGACGGACCGGAGGAGTTGGGTATGTCCCGGAGCAACGGGCGGCACGGCAGGCGCAGGACGATCGGGCTGGCCGCGGTGCTCGGCGTCGCCGGCGTGGCCGCCGCGGTGATCGCGTTCAGCGGCGGCAACGACGAGGCCTCGGCCGCGGAGTCCTGCCAGGGGTTGGACACCGCGCTGCAGAACAACCTCAACTTCATCGCCGCGCAGCAGGCCGACCCGGACGCCCAGTCCGAGGCGCGGATCGCCAACCGGGAGGCGGTCGTCGACCAGCTCCAGCAGCGCCGCCAGGTCGCCGGCTGCACCGCCGAGGTCCTCGCGCAACCCATCGACACCGGCGGCGCCGGCGAGTCGTGCGACGGCCTGGACCAGGCGCTGCGGAACAACCTGAACTTCATCGCCGGGCAGCGCGCCAACCCGGACGCCCAGTCGGCCGCCCGGATCGAGAACCGGCAGGCCGTCGTCGACCTCATCCAGCAACGTCGCGCGGTCGCGGGCTGCACCGCCGACGTCCAACCGACCCAGCCGGCCGTGACCCCGCCGGCTGCCACCAACCCACCCGCCGCGACGAACCCACCCGCGGCCGGTGACGCCACCGGTGACGTGGTCTGTCCCGGCTCGACGGTGACGCTCTCCGGCGAGGCCGGTGCGCCCGCCGCGTCGAGCAACCAGTTCCCGGCCGGCACGCGGCTCAAGGTCACCAACCTCGACAACGGCAGGTCGATCACCGTCGAGGTCACCGGCGCCTCCGGGTCCTGCGTGCTGCTCAACGACGCGGCGTTCGAGCAGGTCCGCGAGCCGGGCAAGTTCCTCATCCGCCGGGCCACCGTCGAACGGGTCGGCTGAGTCGCGCCCGCCCCCTGGATCGAATCTGGACCCGAACCGCATATCTTCGCGCCGGGAAAGAAACAGGAACAACGAGCCGTTGACGGTCGGATATTCCTGTGTAACGCTTTCGCGCGCTCGTCGATTGTCCCGGTGTTCGGAGTGGACAACGTGGGAGATGTCCATTATCTGTCCAGAATGGGGGGCGGACGTGAAAGAACCCGGTTCCATTGAGTACTTACGCCGACGCGGCAAGGAACCGTTGCTGGAGGCGGTCGGTGTGGAACAGTCGGTCCTCAAACCCCGCCGGTTCATCATCGTGTGCGGGCTGAGCGGCACGAACACGATGATGGTCCGGTGGTACGCGGCGAACGTCGTGGACGCGCGCCTCACTTTCCGGAAATGGCTGTCCGAGCCGTGGCAGACCATGAAAACGGATCTGGCCGGAAACGGCGTCGAGAACGGCCTCGACTTCAAACCGAGTCAGGTCAGCTGGTTCAACATCATCGAGGACCTGCGCTAGACCCACCACCTCGGAGCCCGGCTGGCGCGTGCCGCCGTGGCCTTGCGAGGATGCGGGCATGTCCGGTTGCTGCCCACCGCCTCGCGCCACGGAGTCCACGCGGGACACCGTCCACAGTCGAGGCACCGGCGAAGACCTGGCCGGCATGGTCACCCTGCCGGGCGGGGTGTTCCGCATGGGCACCGACGACCAGGACGGCTTTCCCGAGGATCGCGAGGGGCCGGTCCGCGAGGTGACTGTCGCGCCGTTCGCGATCGACGCGTACTGCGTCACCAACGAGCGGTTCGCCCGGTTCGTCGACGCGACCGGCTTCGTGACCGACGCCGAGAGGTTCGGGTGGTCGTACGTGTTCGCGCGGTTCCTGCCCGGCCACCTGCGCAAGGAGTCGCCGCGGCCGGAGGACACGCCGTGGTGGTGCGGCGTGTCCGGCGCGTGCTGGCGGCACCCGGAGGGGCCGGGCAGCGACCTCGCGGAGCGGGGCGACCACCCCGTCGTGCACGTGTCGTGGCACGACGCGGCGGCCTACTGCGCGTGGGCCGGCAGGAGCCTCCCGACCGAGGTGGAGTGGGAGTACGCCGCCCGCGGCGGCCTCGACCAGGCCCGCTACCCGTGGGGCGACGACCTGACCCCCGGCGGCGAGCACCGGTGCAACATCTGGCAGGGCCGGTTCCCGGTCAGCGACACCGCCGAGGACGGCTACGCGGGCACCGCGCCCGTGGACGCCTTCGCCCCCAACGGTTTCGGCCTGTACAACACGTCGGGCAACGTGTGGGAGTGGTGCGCCGACTGGTTCGACCCGGCCCAGGCCAACCGCGCCATGCGGGGTGGCTCGTACCTGTGCCACGAGTCGTACTGCAACCGCTACCGGGTCGCGGCCCGCACCGCGAACAGCCCGGACAGCTCCACCGGCAACCTCGGCTTCCGCACCGTCGCGCGGCCGGACGGTGACGGGTGAGCCGTCCGAACGTCGTCCTCGTCCTGGCCGACGACCTCGGCTACTCCGACCTGGGCTGCTACGGCGGCGAGATCCACACCCCGAACCTCGACGCGCTGGCCCGCGGCGGTGTCCGGCTGACCCGGTTCACCACGACCGCGCGGTGCAGCCCCTCGCGGGCGTCGCTGCTGACCGGGCTGCACCCGCACCAGACCGGCATCGGGGTGCTCACCGACGACGACGGGCCGGGCGGGTACCCGGGCAGCCTCAACGACCGGTGCGTGACGGTCGCGGAGGTACTCGGCGCACACGGCTACGGCACCTACCTGAGCGGCAAGTGGCACCTGTCCCACGAGAAACGCGTGCCGTCCGCGTCCTGGCCGACCCGCCGCGGCTTCCAGCACTTCTACGGCACCCTGTCCGGCGGCGGCAGCCACTACGCCCCCATGGGGCTGTACCGCGACGAGGAGGAGCTCCGGCCCGGCCCGGACTTCTACTTCACCGACGCCATCACCGACGCGGCCGTCGACTTCCTCCGCGCCCACCCCGCGGACCGCCCGGTCCTCTGCTACGTCGCCTACACCGCGCCACACTTCCCCCTGCAGGCGAGGGAGGCGGACATCGCCCGGTGCGTGGACCGGTACCGCGCCGGGTGGGACGTCGTGCGCCGGCGGCGGATCGAGAAGATGCGGGCGGAGGGCGTCTTCACCGCCGAGGCAGCGCCACGCGACCCGTTGGTGGGGCCGTGGGCCGACGCGCCGGACAAGGAGTGGGAGGCGCGGCGGATGGCCGTCTACGCGGCCATGGTCGAGGTCATGGACCGCGGGATCGGCCGCATCGTCGACGAGCTGCGGGCCTCCGGGCGGCTCGACGACACCGTGTTCGTGTTCCTGTCCGACAACGGCGGGTCGTCCGAGGAGTTCCCGCCCAGGCTGGGTGGCGAGCCGGGGCCCGGCGCCCGGGTCGTGCCCGCGGCGACCCGGGACGGCGCGCCGGTGCACGTCGGCCGGCACCCCGGCCGCCCGCCCGGCGGCGAGGACACGTTCGCGTTCTGCGGCGTCGAATGGGCGCACGTGTCGAACGCGCCGTTCCGGATGCACAAGCGCTGGGTGCACGAGGGCGGGGTCGCGTCGCCGTTCGTCGTGCACTGGCCGCGCGGGCTGGGCGAGCGGGCCGGCACGATCTCCCGCGCCCCGCACTACCTGCCGGACGTGCTCCCCACGCTGCTGGAGATCACCGGCGCCGCGTACCCGTCCCACCTGCCGCCGCCGGAGGGCACCAGCATGCTGGCCTCACTGCGGGGCGGCCCGGGTGACGCGACCCGCTGCCAGTTCTACGAGCACGTCGGCAACGCGGCCGTCCGGCGCGGCGACTGGAAGCTCGTGCGGGACTACCCGGGGGAGTGGGAGCTGTACGACATCGCCGCCGACCCGGCCGAGCTGCACGACGTCGCGGCCGAGAACCCCGCCCTGGTGCGGGAGCTCGCCTACGCGTGGGCGGAGTGGTCGGCCCGCTGCGGCGTGGTCCCCCGCGAGCGGATCGTCGAGCTGTCCCGGTGGGGCATCACGAAACCGGAGTACCCTCCGGTGCCCTGAAGGACCCCTTCGGGACGTTCAACGTCCCGAAGGGGTCCTTCAGGGCTTGGGGCTAGCCGGGGAAGCTGATCGCGTGCGTGTCCATGAACTCCCGCAGGCCCTCGATGCCCATCTCGCGGCCGATGCCGCTGTGCTGGCGGCCGCCGAAGGGGGCGCGTTCGTCCAGGTGGGCGGCGCCGTGGCAGTTGACGAACGTGTAGCCCGTGCGGAGCCTGGCCGCGACCGCGGCGGCGTGGTCCGGGTCGGCCGTCCACACCGAGGACGTCAGGCCCGACCACGTGTCGTTGGCGAGCGTGATCGCCTCGTCCTCGTCGTCGAACGGGAGGATCGGCAGGGCCGGGCCGAACTGTTCCTCCGTGACGATCCGCGTGTCGTCCGGTGGGCTCAGGACCAGGGCCGGGCGCAGGAAGTTGCCCTCCGCCGGCTCCTCGCCACCGTACGAGCGCACCTCCGCCCCGCGCCCACGGGCCTCGGCGAGCAGCTCCGCCACGAACGCCTTCTGCCGCGGCCGGTGCAGCGGGCCCATGGTCGAGGTCTCGTCCAGCCCGTGGCCCAGGTTCGCCGCGGACAGCACGGCCGACAGGCCGTCGATGACCTCGTCGTAGCGCGAGCGGTGCACGTACAGCCGCTTCACCGCCATGCAGACCTGTCCGGTCGTGTCGAACGTGCCGTGGTGAAGCGAGTCCAGGGCGGCCGGGCCGAGGTCGGCGTCGGGCAGGACGATCGCCGGGTCGTTGCCGCCCAGCTCGAGCGTGACGCGGGTCAGGTTGCCCGCCGCCATGGCCATGATCCGCTTGCCGCCGGCCACGCTGCCGGTGAAGCACACCTTGCGCACCAGGGGGTTCGCGACCAGCACCTCGCCGACCTCGGCGTCCGCGCCCGTCACCACGTTCAGCACGCCCGGCGGCAGCGCCGACGCCACCAGCGCCACCGTCCTGGCCGTCGCGAGCGGCGCGGTCGGCGGCGGCTTCACCACCACGGTGTTGCCCGCCACCAGCGCGTAGGCCAGCGACGCGCCCAGGATCGCCAGCGGCCAGTTGAACGGCACGATGATCGTCACCACGCCCAGCGGCTCGTAGGAGACCCGCGTCCGGTACGGCGGCCCGGCCAGCTCCGTCGCGGTGTCCACACCGGACGCCAGGTCGACCGCGAGGCGGCAGCGGTGCTCGAACACGATCGAGTCCATCACCGACTCCGCCACGATCTTGCCGTTCTCCCGGCTCAGGATCTCGGCGGTGGTGGCACGGTCCGCCTGCAGCGGCGCCAGCGCCGACGCGAGCGTCGCGGCCCGGGTGGCCGGCGACAACGCCGCCCACGCGGGGAACGCCCGGTCCGCCGCCGCGACCGCGTCGGCCGCCTGTGCCGAGGTGGCCGACGCGGCGTGCCCGGCGATCACACCCCCGCCCGCCGGGTCGACCACCCGCAGCGTGGCGGACGTAGCCACGGGTGTGCCGTCGATGAACAGATCCGTCGTGATCTCGGGCAGCGTGGTCGTCACGACGTTCACCGCACAGCCGCGGAACGCCAGCCGGCGTGGTAGGACTCGCGGACCACCGCCGAGTACGGCGCGGGGCTCACCACCGCGCGGACCGCGAACTGCTCGTGCGGCTGGACGGTGGTCTTGCGGCTCCCGCCGCCCGGCTCACCCCAGATGACCTGGACCTCGGCGCCGATCGGGACGTCGGGGTCCACCGTCGACAGGGACAGCACCGCCCGCTCGTTGGCGCTGTACCCGGTGAACATGGACAGGCCGACCAGGTTGCCGTCCGCGTCGAGGATCGAGTCGAAGTTGGAGGACCCGTAGTTCGCGTTGGGCAGGTCGAAGAACTGGTACTCCGGCCCCTTCTGGTCCACCGGCGAGGCGAGCAGCGTCGCGACGTCCTCCGGGTGCCACGCCAGGGTCACCTTGCGGCGCTGGGTCGACGGGTCGACGGCGGCGAGCGCGTCCCGGCCGACGAAGTCGTGGTCGAACTTCACGAACGAGCCGTACCCCAGCTCCCACGGGTTGGTGTAGTAGTCCTGGATCCGGTCGGAGACGAAGCTGCCGGCGAGCGCGTTCGTCGCCTCGTAACCCTGTGCCGGCAACCACTCCCGGTAGGCCCGCAGCTCGTCGCCGGTGTAGACGGCGGGCAGCGGCGAGGGGATCCACCCGGACTCCAGGGTGTTGCACGAGTACGCGCGTGACCCGCACGGCTCGAGCCCGAACTCCCGCCCCGCCTCGAGGATCGCGTCGCGGACCCGGTCGTAGGACTCGTAGGGCCCCCACAGCTCGAGGCCGGGGGCGCCGGCCATGCCGTGCCGCAGCGTCCGCACCCGCTCGCCGGCCACCGTGAGGTGCCCCATGCGGAAGAACTTGACCTGCTCCACCGGGCCGCCGTGGATCTTCTCGATCACCGCCCACGCCCTGGGACCCTGGATCTGGAACCGCCACAGCTCGCGGGTGACCGGCTTGCCGTAGGGCCGCATCGGCGACCGCTCGTCGCGCCGGACGTCCACGTCGTAGCCCTGCCCGGCGCGGAACGTGAGCCAGTTCGCCACCGGCGCCCGGCCGACGAACACGAACTGGTCCTCGGCGAGCCGGAACAGGATGCCGTCCCCGATCACGCCGCCCTCCGGCGACACCGGCACGAACTGCTTGGCCGAGTCGACGGGGAACTTCGCCATGCTGTTGATCCCCGTCTCCGACAGGAGCTTCAGCGCGTCCGTGCCGGCGACGAACAGGTTGACCATGTGGTGGGACTGGTCGAACAACACCGCCGTGTGCCGCCAGGACCGCACCTCGCGGCGCCAGTTGGTGAACTCGGCCGGCACGACCGGGTAGACGTAGGCGCCGAGCTGGGAGTCGCGGAGCAGCTCGACGGTGTTGCCGGCCCGGTCCAACACATCCTGCAGGTTCTTCGCGCTCATGTGATGCACGGTAGGGAGCCCTGTCCGGGTTCGGGACGTCCTCGCGTCCGGTCCCGTCTACGTCATTCGTCGCGGTCAACTCGGCGTCGATGCCGGACGAACCACGCGGGCGGTTCGGCTGTACTGGTGGTCATGAGCGACCTCGCCGACCTGCTGTGCAACATCAGCTACGAGGTGATGCCGTTCCGCAGGACCGAGCAGGCCGTGCTGGCCCACGTCCCGACGAGCGTGCCGCTGACGATCACCGTGACCGAGGCGAAGGGCCTGGACGCGACCCTCGACCTGGCGACGCGCCTGCACGGGCACGGCTACCGGGTGGCGCCGCACCTCGCGGCCCGGCAGTTCGTCGACGCCCGGCACGTCGAGGACGTGGTGGCGCGGCTGCGGGCGGCGGGCATCCGCTCGGTGTTCGTGATCGGCGGCGACGCGCCCCGGCCGGCGGGCCGCTTCCCGGACGCGTTCGCGCTGCTGCAGGCCCTGGAGGCGGCCGGCCACCCGTTCGAGCAGGTCGGCATCGGCGGCTACCCGGAGGGACACGCGGCGATCCCGCGGGACGCCGTCGACCTGGCGCTCAAACAGAAGGCGCCCCTCGCGACCCGCATCATCACCCAGATCTGCTTCAACGCCACCACGACCGCGTCGTGGGCGGCCGGCATCGCGAGCGCGGGCGTCGAGCTGCCGGTGTACGTCGGCCTGCCGGGGCCGGTGAACCGGCAGAAGCTCGTGCGGATCTCCGGCGGCCTCGGCCTCGGGCCGTCCGCCCGCTTCCTGCGCAAACAGGGCGGTTTCCTGTGGCGGCTGCTGCTGCCGAACGGCTACCGGCCGACCCGGCTGGTCCGCCGGCTCGGCGCCGCGGTGTCCGAAGTGGACTCGAACGTCCGGGGCCTGCACGTCTTCACGTTCAACGAGCTGCGCCAGACCGAGTGGTGGCGGCAGCGGCTGCTCGGCGCGGTCGCGGAATGGCTGGAGGATGCCAATGGGTGCACGGATACTTGACGGGCACGCGGTCGCGGCGGCCACGCTGGCGCGGGTCCGCGACGAGGTGGCGGAGTACGCCGCCGGGCGTGGTCGCGTGCCGGTCCTGGTGGTGGTCGGCGAGTCCGACTGCGTGCCGGCGGGCGAGCGGGTGGGCATGACCGTGCACCGCGTCGAGCTGCCCGCGTCCGAACCGGCGCTGGTGGCGGCGATCCGCGAGCTGTCCCTCGACCCGTCGGTCGACGGCGTCCTGGTCCAGCACCCACTGCCCGCACCCCTGGACGAACGGGTGGTGTACGACGCCGTCGACCCCGCCCAGGACGTCGGCGGCGTCACCGGCGCGTCGTTCGCCGCGCTGGCCCTCGGCACGCCCGGGCCGGTCCCGGCCACACCCGGCGCGATCATGGCGCTGCTGGACGCCCACGACGTGCGCCTGGCGTACCGGCAGGCGGTCGTGATCGGCGGCGGCGCCACCCTGGGCCGGCCGATGGGGATGCTCCTGCTGGCCCGCGACGCCACGGTCACCTACTGCCACTCACACACCATCGACCTGGCCGCCCACATCGCCGAGGCGGACGTCGTGATCGCGGCGGCGGGGCAACCCGGCCTGGTCCCCGGCAGGTGGGTCAAGCAGGGCGCGGTCGTCGTGGACACCGGCGACCCCGGCGACGTGGAGCACGCGGCCGCGGCCGAACGCGCGTCGCTCATCACCCCGGTCCCGAACGGCCTCGGCCCGCTCGCGGTCGCGACCGTCCTCGCCCAGACCGTCCGCGCCGCGCGGGAAAGCAGCCGGGGAAGGGTGCGACAAATGACGTAGGCGGAACGGGCCCGGACACCGGTGAGACGGGCCGTCGAACTCTGGTTGCATCGAGGAAGAAGTCGGCGTACGAAGGAGTACCCGTCATGGCCGGACCGTCCCGACCGTCCACAAAGGTCATCTTCGCCGCGAGTCTCGTCGGCACCTCGATCGAATGGTACGACTACTACATCTTCGGCCTCGCCTCGGCCCTGGCGTTCAGCTCGGTGTTCTTCCCGTCCTTCTCGCCCGTCGCCGGGACGCTCGCCGCGTTCGCGACCTTCGCCGTGGGGTTCGTCGTGCGGCCGTTCGCCGCCGCGGTGATCGGGCACTTCGGGGACCGGATCGGGCGCAAGGCACTGCTGGTGCTGACCCTGCTGCTGACCGGCTGCTCGACCGCCCTCATCGGCGTGCTCCCCACCTACGCGGCGATCGGGGTGACCGCGCCGCTGCTGCTGGTGATCCTGCGGATGGTGCAGGGCTTCGGCGTCGGCGGCGAGTGGGGTGGCGCGGTCCTGATCGCCACCGAGCACGCGTCCCCGGGCCGGCGCGCCTTCTTCGGCAGCTTCGCGCAGTTCGGCGTGCCGATCGGCGTGCTCACCTCCAACCTCGTCTTCCTCGCCATCTCCGGGCTGCCCGACGACGACTTCCTGGCCTGGGGCTGGCGCATCCCGTTCCTGATCAGCATCGCGCTGGTGGTCGTCGGCCTCGTGACCCGGGTGAAGCTGCGGGACGCGCCGGAGTTCCAGCGGGTCAAGGAGAACCGCGCGGTCAGCCGGGTGCCGTTCCTCGACCTGGTCAAGGCGCACCCGAGGGCGCTGGTGCTCGCCGGCATCGCGTCGATCGCCCCGCCGGCCATCGGCTACACGGTGATCGTCTACCTGCTGTCCTACGGCACCCGGGTCGTCGGGTTCGCGCGGCCGACGCTGCTGACGCTCATCCTGATCTCCACCGGGCTCTGGATCGCCACGATCGCCGTGTCCGCCCTCGCCGCCGACCGGTTCGGCGCCAAGCGGGTGTACGCGTGGGGCGCGGTCGTCGCCGTGGCCTGGCCGCTGCCGATGTTCGCGCTCATCGACACCGGCGCGGTCGGTCCGGCGCTCGTCGCGGTCCTCGTCGCGGCCGTCCCGCAGGGGATCATGGCCGGCGCGCAGGGCGGGCTGTTCACCGAGCTGTTCCCGGTACGGGTGCGCTACACCGGCATCTCCATCGCCTACCAGGTCGGCGGGATCGTCGGCGGCGCGGTGAACCCGCTCGTCGCGACCGCGCTGCAGGCGTCGGGCGGCTCGACCGCCGTCGCGCTCTACCTGTCCGCGCTGTGCCTGGCGAGCCTCGTCGCCGCGGTCCTGCTGCCGGCCCGCAGCGCGGCGGACGCGCCGGTGCGGACGACCGTGGCGGACCCGATCACGTCGTGATCCGGTTCGCCTTCTCTTTCCGGTTTTCCTGCCACACCCGGCATACTCGGTCCGTGCGCCAACGGCGGGCGAGCACATCGGCAGGGGACGCGCTGCGGGCCGCGGCGCAGGCCCTGGTCGAGGTGAGCGCCGACGGGCTCGCGGTGCTCGACGACGCCGGCCACTTCGCCGGGCTCAACCACTCGGGTGCCGCGCTGCTCGGTGCGGCGCCCGGCGAGCTGGTGGGCCACCCGGCCCCGTTCCTGCCCAACCCAGGCCCGGACCGGGTGCGGCACACCGCGTCCTGGACCGCGCCGGGCGGGCGGGCCCAGGAGCTGGAGTACCGGATCGAGCCGCTGCCCGACGGCGGCCACGCGGTGTGGTTCCGCGACGTCACCACGGCCCGGCGCCAGCAGCGGCGGCTGACGGCGATCGCGCGGGCCGCGTCCAGCGTCGCCGAGGCGTACTCGCTGCCGGTGACGCTGGAGGCGGTCGCGCAGGAGATCGTGCGGACGGCCCACATCGCGGCCGTGCAGATCCTGTCCGTCGAGGACCCGAGCGCCGACCTGCGGATCCTCGGCATGGCCGGGTTCGGCGCGGCGCCGGACTTCGTGGCCAGGCTGTCGGCGTGCCGCCGGCGGGGCGCGCGCGTGCGGTTCATGGACGCGTTCACCTCCGGCGAGCCGGTGGTCGACCTGCACCGCAAGCCGCTGATCATGTCCGACCCGGCGTGGGCGCCGCTGAAGGAGATCATGGACCGCCCGGACTGGGACGCGTTCGTGTCGATGCCGATGTCCGTGCGGGGCCGGACGGTCGGCGTGATCAACGCGTACTACCGGCCGGGGGAGGACCCGGGACCGGGCTCGCTGGCGTTCCTGGAGGCGATGGCCGACCAGGCCGCCGTGGCGATCGACATGGCCGCGCTGCTGGCGCAGGCACGCACGCAGGCCCAGTCCGACGAGCGCCGCAGGCTCGCCCGGGACCTGCACGACTCCGTTGTGCAGCAACTGTTCTCGATGCGCATGCAGGCGAAGGCGTTGCGCCGCCAGCTCGACCGCGTGGATGTCGAGGGCGTGCGCCGCGCCGCGGAGGAGCTGGCCGAGCTGTCCGGGGGCGCCCTGGCCGACCTGCGGCTGCTGGTGTTCGAGCTGCGGCCGCTGGACCTCGCCGAACACGGCCTGGTGGACGCGATCCGCGCCCACGCCGCGAGCCTGCGGGCCCGCACCGGCCTCACGATCGAGGTGAGCGCACCCGAGGACGTGCGCATCGGCGGCGGCCTCGACTTCCAGGAGGACCTGTACCGGATCACGTCCGAGGCCCTGCACAACGTCGTGAAGCACGCGAACGCGTCGACGGTGGAGATCAGCATCGCGGAGGAGGACCTCGACCTGGTCGTCCAGGTCCGCGACGACGGTGCCTGTGTGCACGTCTCGCCCGACCGCGTGGGGGAGCGGCTGGGGCTGCTGTCCATGCGGGAACGCACGGAGCGGTGGGGCGGGCGGTTCTCGGCGGGGCCGTCCGCGGACCGGGGCTGGGTGGTGCGCGCCGCCGTGCCACTGCTGGACGGGGAGCACCTGCGATGATCCGGGTACTGCTGGTGGATGATCATGTGGTCGTGCGGCGTGGCCTGCGTGCGTTCGTGGCGACCGAGCCGGAGCTCTCGGTCATCGGCGAGGCCGGCGACGGGGTGCAGGCCCTGGAGCTGCTGCGCCAGTGGCAGACCCTGGGCGAGCCGATGCCCGATGTCGTGCTGATGGACCTGCGGATGCCCCGCATGGACGGAACCGAGGCGACCGAGCGGATCGTCGACGCGTACCCGGGCGTGCACGTGGTGGTACTGACGTCGTTCGGGGAGGTCGAGCGCGTCCACACCGCTCTCGCCGCCGGGGCGGCGGGATACCTGCTCAAGGACGCCGAGCCCGGGGAGGTCGCCGCCGCGATCCGCGCGGCGGCGTCGGGGGAGGTGCACCTGGACTCCGCCGTGGCGGGGCAGTTGGTGCGGCGGATCGCGGCGCCCCGGATCGGGTTGACGGCGCTGACGGCGCGGGAGCGGGAGATCCTGGCGCTGGTCGCCCAGGGGCACCCGAACCGGATGATCGCTGAGCGGCTGGTGATCAGTGAGCGTACGGCTCGGACGCATGTGAGCAACGTGCTCAGCAAGTTGCAGCTGTCGTCGCGGACCCAGGCGGCCCTGTTCGCGATCCGCGAGGGCCTGATCCCACCGCCGAGCTGACGGTCGCCTCCTGGCTCCTGGCTCCTGGCGCCCGGCGCCCGTAAGGATAAATATTCTATTAGCTATATAGATGTCCGATTTTTTTTGCTTTTGGGGAACGGTGCGGCAGAAAAGGGCTGGAGGGCAGGGGAGCGGGCATGGTCGAAGCCTGGCCACCGGTTGGAGTACCAAGCCCCCATCGCAGGGTGGGACTTTCCGCCGCGGCCTCTTCGTGCTCGTGTTCAAGCAGGAACCGTGACTAGTATCACAGTCATGGACTACGAACACGTTGTCGTGACGTTCACGACGGACAGCAAGCAGCTCGCCTGCACCATGGCCGAGGAGATCGCGGGTACCGAGTTCACCTGCTGCGCGCACATCGAGGGTCCGATCCGCCGGGTTCACCGCTGGCACGGGCACAAGCACGCGAGCGAGCAGTGGCGGGTGGAGATCGAGGCCACCGCTGACGGGGCGCAGGCCCTGGTCGATCACATCACCTCCCATCACGGCGACGAGGTGCATGACCTCGTGAAGACCGACAACGTGAGGCATCTCGTCGACTCGCGGTGATCGTTCGCCTGACAAGTCCATAAACGGGCCGGATACGATTCGCGATCATGGCGAACCGGTCCTACCTCTACAGCCTCGGCAACCGGCCCGTGTCCTACGCCGACCGGCCCGACACCGTCTCGGGGCTGTCGGAATGGCCCTACGCGGTCCCGTTCTCCTACCGGGTGCTCATGTCCGGCGACCCCCGGCTGTGCGCCTCCCTGATCTCGGACGGTTTCGAGGACGACCCGCCGGACCGGGCCACGCCGCTGCACGCCATCAGCGCCGAGTTCGACGCCGGTTACGCGCGGCTGCGCAAGGTCTTCGCCGCTGTCCGCGCGGTCAGCGGCGCGGCCCAGCTGCGCGCCGCGCTCGACGAGGCGGAGACGTTCCTCGCCGCGCACCGCGACCGGTTCCTGCTGCTCGAGACCATCGAGCTGGACAGCATGACGGAAAGCGGCGAGGAGGGTCTGCGCACGAGCGTCGAGCGGGAGATCGACGCGTGCCGGCAGGCGGGCGCCGCCGTCGACGGGCTGCCCGACGACCCGGCCGAAGCCGGCGAACGGCTGGCCAGGGCGACCACCGGGGACACACCCTTCCACGGCCTCGTCCTCGACGACGACTTCGACAACACGCGGGACGGCCGGACGAGCAACCCACTCGGGGTCAGCTGGTGGACCGACGTCCTCTACTACGGGCTGTGGAACCGCGCCGAGTTCGCGGCCAACCAGTGACCAGCCGTGCCGCCGCACCTGCTCGTCGTTGAGGATGGCGATGCGGTCGGGGAAGTCGAGCGCCAACACCACGAGCAGGCCCGGCGCCACCTCCTGGGCGTAGGTCCACCAGTCCGTCGGTGTGGTGCTGACCAGGATCGGCCAGCACCACACCGTCGTCGCTACCGGCCGGTCACGGCGCCGGTGTCCGGGTCGAGCGTGAGGGTGGGGGCGTGGTGGCCGAAGGAGAACATGGCGGAAAGCGGGTTCGCGCGGCTGTCGAACGACGAGTCGCCGATGCGGCCGGTGCGCCAGTTGTCCTCGATGAACCGCAGCACCGAGGTCTGGTCGGTGCGGGTGTGGTCGACGAAGTTCGTCCTGCTGTACGGCGAGATCACGAGCAGCGGCAGCCGCGGGCCGTACCCGCAGCGGTCGGCGTAGCCGCCCAGTGCGACCCGCGCGCCGGTGCAGACCCCGGCGTCCAGGCTCGCGTCGTGGGAGCCGTTGACGATCGTCGGGGCGACGTGGTCGTACCAGCCGTCGGAGTCGTCGTAGGCGAGCACGATCGCGGTGTCGCGCCACTGCCGGGAGTGCTGGATCGCGTTGACCTCGGAGACGACGAACCGCTGCTCGTCGAGCGGGTCCGAGTAGCCGGCGTGCCCGTCCTGGTACTCCGGGGCCTTCAGGAAGCTCACCGCCGGGGTGTGGCCGGCCGCCACCGCGGCGTTGAAGTCGCTGATGTCGTACTGGTGGTTGGCCTGGTCGGTGCTGCCGATCGCGGCGACGGAGCTCGGCGGCAGGTGCTTCGGGTTGGCGGTGGACCGGTAGTACTGGAACGGCTCGTGGTGCGGGCTGTAGTCCACGACCGCGTTGCCGCCGAGGTTGGTGTGGGTCTGGCCGCACACCGCGTACCCGTTCCGCGTGCCGGTCGGCCGGAAGCCGCCCTGGAACCAGCCCCAGGTGACGCCCTTCTCGTTGAGCAGGTCACCGATGTTGCGGCCGTGCATGGTGGCCAGGTTCTCGTCGGCGGTGTGGTTCTTGTCCGAGCAGTCGTCCCAGGCCGGGTCGGGGTCGTTGGTCACGGTGCCGATGCCGCTCGCGTCCGGGGACTGCACGGCGTAGGCGTCGGTGGTGGGTTGGTGGGTGTCGTACGTGACCGCCTGTGCGCCGTGGGTCTGGCCGGAGATCAGGTTGAGCGCCCCGGGGGTGGACGGGCCGAACACCGTGTTGAACGAGTTGTCGCTCATCGCGTAGTGCTGGGCGTAGTTCCACATGGCGGTCACGGTGTTGCCGTCGTAGTAGTCCATGACCAGGCCCGGCTCGCCGAAGAGAACCGGCTGGCCGGTGCACTTGTCGGTCTCGGTGTTCTCGACGAACTTGTCCATCCGGCCGCCGTTGACGGCCTTCTGTTCGGCGGCGTAGTTGTGGTTCTGGTCGCAGGTGAGCGCCTGGCTGGGGGAGAGCCGTTTCGGGTCATAGGCGTTGGGGTTGTCCGTGAGCAGCCGCGGGGTGAGCCCGTTGACCTTCGGGGTGTGCTTGTCGGGGGTGAACGGGGTGCCGTCGGTGTTGGCCGCGTTCGGGTAGGTGCCGAAGTAGTGGTCGAACGAGATGTTCTCGCCGAAGATCACCACGACGTGCTTGATGGGCGTCGTGGTCCGCAGGTGCTCGGCCTGCGTCGTGGCAAGCGGTTGGGCTGTCGCGCCGTCGGCGCCGATGCCGACCGCGGCCGCGACGCCCGCGGCGGCGATCAGCGCACCGGCGCCGAGCAGTACCCGCCTGCGGCCCGTGGGGCCGAACGCTGTGTCCACAGTGTCCTCCTGGTGGTGCGAACTGGAGAATCCGGCTCCGGTCAGGCGAGCATCGCCCGGCCGAAGTGGTCGTCGGGCCCGGTCACGCCGGGCAGGGCGAAGAAGTAGCCGCCGCCGAACGGGGAGATGTAGTCGACGAGCGGCTCGTCGATCAGCCTGGTCTGCACGGCCTCGAACTGGCGGACCGGATCCCGTTGGTAGCAGGTGAAGATCAGGCCCATGTCGAGGTTGCCGTTGCCGTCGAGGCCGCGGTCGTAGTTGTGGGCGCGGCGCAGGATCCGGCTCGCGTCGGTCGCCGGCGTGCGTGGGTTGGCCAGCCGGATGTGGCTCGTCAGCGGGATGGTCGCGCCGGCGGGATCCTCGGCGTAGCGCGGGGTGTCGTGCTCGTTTACGCCGTCGAGCGGCGCGCCGCTGTCCCGGCGGCGGCCGAACATGTTCTCCTGTTCGGACAGTGCGACCCGGTCCCAGAACTCGACGAGCATGCGGATCAGGCGGATGACCTGGTAGCTGCCGCCTCGTGTCCAGGCCGGTTCGCCGTCGCCGGCCCAGACGAGCCGGGCCATCTCCGTGGCGTTGCCGGGATCCGGGTTGGCGATGCCGTCCTTGAAGCCCATCAGGTTGCGTGGCGTGCCGGCCGGGCGGGGTGGCGAGGTGAACCCGTTGATCTTCCACCGCGGCTGCATGCCGCCCCGGGTGGCGCGGGCGATGTCGCGCAGGGCGTGCAGGACGGTGTCGGTGCTGGCGGCGCTGATCGTGAGGCTGAGGTCGCCGTGGCACTGCGCGGGGTCCAGCGCGTCGTTCGGGAAGGTCCGCATCGGGGTGAGCTTCGCGGGGGCGCGGCCAGCGAGGCCGTAACGCTGGTCGAACAGCGAGGCGCCGACGCCGACGGTCACGGTCAGCCCGCCGGCCGGCACGCTCGGCCCGAGCACCCCGGAGTCCGGTGGGGGACCGGAGATGCCCACGTCGGACGGTGTGCCGCCCGCGGTGAGGAACCGGACCCGGTCGGTGACGGCACGGAGCAGTTCGACCAGTTCCTTCCTGTTCTCCGCGACGACGTCGAAGGAGGCCACAGTGGACTGTTCGGCGGACGGCCGGAGGATCCCGGCCTGGTGCCGCCCGTGGAACGGCACGGCCGCCGGTCGCGTGCTCGGGGCCGCCGTGTCGGTGAACGCACCGGCCGTCGCGGCGATCCCGGTGGCCGCCGCGCCGGCGGCCACGGTGGCACCGGCCCCGACGATGGCCCCGCGAAGAAACGCCCGGCGCCCGGCAATGCCCTGAAGGACCCCTTCGCGGCGTTGAGTGCCCTGAAGGGGTCCTTCGCGGCGTTGAGTGTTTTGGAGGGGTCTTTCGGGGTGTTGCGTGTCTTGAAGGACCCCTTCGGGGCGTTGAGTGCCCTGAAGGACCCCTTCGGGGCGTTGAGTGCCCTGAAGGACCCCTTCGCGGCGTTGGGTGTCTTGAAGGACCCCTTCGGGGCGTTGGTTGTTTTGGAGGGGTGCTTCGGGGCGTTGCGTGTCCTGAAGGGGTCCTTCAGGACGTTGGTCGTCGTTCGGGTGGGTGGTCATGCGGTTCGCCTTGGGGCCGTGATGGTCGCGATCGGGGCGAGTAGTTCGGTCAGTTCGCTCACCGTGGCGTTGATTCGCTGGCGCAGGGGGTGGTCGAGCTGGGGGACCGGTGTCCAGCCGCCGTCGGGTTGTTGGGCCTGGTGCAGCACGCGGTCCGTGCGGGCCAACCAGCTGTCCACATCGGACAGGTTCGGCAGGCGCGAGGTGAGCAGCGGGCGCAGCACGGCCAGCACGGCGCGGGAGCCGTCGAGGTTGGCGAGGGCGGTGGCGATGTTCGTGCCGCTGCCGTAGTCGGTGCGGCCGGTGAGCTCGAACCGCAGTGCGTTCTCCATGATCTCGTGGGCGCGCAGGCCGAGGTCGTTCGGGTCGAGCTGCTGGTCCGGGAAGGACGTCCGCAGCCCGCGCGCGTCGGTGTCCAGCCGCTCGGCGACCGGGGTGAGCGTGTCGACCGGTTGGCCGTGCCACAGGCCGTACTCCAGCCGGTGGAAGCCCGTGAACCCCGGGTCGGCCACCCCGCCGGGCAGGCCGTCCGCGGTGCCGTTGATCGCGCCGTCACTGTCCCCGAAGGCGCCGTAGGCGGCGCCGAGGCGCTCGTAGCCCAGGTGTGCGGACAGCCACGCCGCCTCGCTCGCGGCGCGGTCGCCGGAACGCACGGCGGCGAGCAGCGCGGCCGTGCTGGTGGCGAGCGTGTCCAGCCCGGCGATGACGTGGTCGCGGTACGCGCGTATCGGCGCCAGCAGGTCGTTGGCCGTCACCGGCACGACCGCGGGACCGGACCCGCCGTGCCCGCCGGCGACCCGCACACTCGGCCCGACGATCGCGCCCTGGTCCTCCACCAGGCAGCGGAAGGCGTACACGCCGTCGCCCAGCCGCACCCGCAGCATCCCGGTCGTGCCCGGCCCGAGCCCCTCGACCTCGCCGTAGACCGCGCCCGAGCCGGGGTCGATCAGCTCCACCTCGGCCGTGGCCACGCCGGTGTTGCGCAGCTGGAAGGTCTGGGTGCCGGGCCTCGGGTCCGCCCACCCGCGCCCGCACGCCGACCGCGACACGGTGATCACCGGCGCCGCGGTGCTGCCCGCCGGGGGCGGGTCGAGCGCCAGCAGGGTGCCGCCACCGCCGGCCACCACCAGCACGGCGGCCACGACCCACCACGTCCGTGCGCGCACCACCGACCCCCGATCCCGTCGACCGACTTTCCGGAGCCTAAGCGACGCGAGTATTCATCCGCGTGCCTGGCGGGGATCGTAGCGGGCATTCTTCAAAAGTTTGCCCGGTGTTTCGGCTGGTAGACGCCCTTTCGGACTATTCGAACGATTCGGGTTGAGGGTGATTATCCACCGAATTTCCGCATTTCCCTAACGTAATGCGGGAGTAATTCCGAGTAATGTCACGCGGGTTGGTAGTACAGCCACTCGCCGCCGGACTGGACGAACGTGAGGGTCAGGGAGGCGTCGCCCGCCATCGCCGGGGTGTGGTACGGGACGTTCTTCGTGCCCGGGGTGGTGCCCTCGACCGGGGTGGTGAACTCGGCGCCCTTGAGGTGCTCGGCCAGCTCGAACACGCCCTCGCGGATGAAGGTCCGCGCCTCGGTGAGCTGTGCCTCGGTCAGCGTGGGGGCGTGCTCGCGGACGCACGCGGGACGGCCGACGCACGCCAGATCCAGCAGCGTGTCACCGGACCCCGTCTTAGCGGCCCGCGCGAACGACTCGGCGGCGGCCTGCGGGGAGCTGAGGTCGTAGTCGCTGCCGGACGCCGTGTTCGTGGCGGCGGCGGGCCGGTTCCCGTTGCCGGCGTGGCCGGCGGTCAGCAGCAGCGTGACCGCCACGGCGGCGACGACCAGCACGGCGCCGCCGATCAGCCACGGCCACCGGGCACTGCGCTGGGACTGGTCGATGTCGTTCGTCATGACCGGCTTTCTCGAGACGGCGGTGTCGTCAAGGAGGACGGGAAACACGCGCGATCGGTTCTCTCCGGCCGGAGTTGGCGATAGGTTCGGGTTCACCGGCCAAGGAGCACGCGATGGCAGAGCCCGACCTCCCGGTCTTTCCCTTCGACACCCCACCCGAGCTGGACGCCGACCCGCGGCATGCCATGCTGCGCCAACGGGATCCGGTGCCGGCGGTCCGGCTGGCCGGCGGCGGGCAGGCCCGGCTGGTGACCCGGTACGACGACGTCCGCCGGATCTACGCCGACCCGGTGTTCAGCCGTGCCGAGGCGGTCGAACCCGGACGGCCGACCCTGCGCCCCGGCCGGCAGAACCCGTACCTGCTGCTCAGCATGGACCCGCCGGCGCACACCCGGATCCGCAGGCTGGTCGCGCGGGCCTTCACCCGGCGGGGCGTCGAGCGGATGCGGCCCCGCGTCCAGGAGATCGCCGACGAGCTGGTCAACGCGATGATGACGCACGGCGCGCCGGTGGACTTCGTCGAGGCGTTCGCCGCGCCGCTGCCCGCGATCGTGATCTCCGACCTGGTCGGGGCGCCCGGCGGCGACCACCCCGTGCTCCGGCGGTGGATGGACGTCGCGCTGTCGGTCACCGCGCACGGCCCGGACGAGGTGCGGGCGGCGGGGGAGCGGATGGTCGCCTACCTCGGGGCGCTGATCGCGGCCAAGCGGGCCGAGCCGGGCGAGGACCTGCTGTCCGCGCTGATCGAGACGCACGACGAGGACGGCGACCGGCTGTCCGAGCCGGAGCTGCTGTTCACCACCTACATCATGCTGATCGGCGGCTACGAGACCACCGCCGGGCTGCTGGCCAACTCGCTGCTCACCCTGCACCGCCACCCCGAGGCGCTCGACCTGCTGCGCGACAAGCCCGAGCAGGTCCCGGCCGCCGTCGAGGAGATCCTGCGTTACGTCCCGATCGCCAAGGCCAGCCTGGAACGCGTGGCCACCGAGGACACCGTGCTCTCCGGCGTCCCGATCCCCGCCGGCACCACGCTGATCCCGCTGCAGTACTCCGGCAACCGCGACGAGGCCCTCACCATCGACCCCGACCGGTTCGACATCACCCGCGAACCGGTGCCACACCTGGCCTTCGGCCACGGCATCCACTACTGCCTCGGCGCGCAGCTGGCCCGCCTGGAGCTCCACACGGCCTTCGCCACCCTGCTGCGCCGCCTCCCCGCCCTGCGCCCGGCCGTGCCGCAGGGCGAGATCCTCTGGAAGCAGGGCATGATCACCCGTGGCCCGGTCGCCCTGCCCGTCGTCTGGTAGCGGGGAGGAAGAGATGATCCGCGCGGCGATCGCCCTGACCGTGTCCGCCTTCCTGCTGTGCGGTGGCTTCACCACCGCCGCGGCCGCCGAGCGGGTGTGCGAACCCGCCCTGCGCGCGGAGCTGGTGGAGATGATGGACCAGGACCAGTACGAGCAGTCGCCGGAGTACACCGGCCCCTGGCACGGGCCGGAACGCACCGACCGGCTGCGCGAGATCATCGCGGAGTACGGCTGGCCGACGTTCCGCCTGGTCGGTACCGACGGCGCCACCGCGGCCTGGGTGATCGCACAGCACGCCGACCACGACCCCGCCTTCCAGCGGTACGCGCTGAGGCTGATGCGGGCCGCGGCGCGGCAGGGGCAGGCGGACCCGGTCGAGCTGGCGTACCTCACCGACCGGGTCGCGGTGAACACCGGACGGCTCCAGGTCTACGGCACCCAGGTCACCTGCGTCGACGGCGCCGTCGCGCCGCGGCCGCTCATCGACCCGGAACACGTCGACGAGCGGCGCGCGGCGGTCGGGTTGGGGCCGCTCCAGGAGTATCTGGACGGCTTCCCCGGCGACCTGTGTGCGCCTCAGGCGAGGGTGCCGTAGAACCAGCAGGGTGTGACGCACCGGTCCGCGTGTTCGGGCCGCGGATCGGGTGTCGTCGTCATGGCGAGCACCAGCAGCCGCAGTTCGTACATGATCCCCATGGCCGCGTTGAGCGCGGACGGCTGCCCGGTGAACGTCTTCTGCAGCGCGACGAGGAGATGGCGGTACGACCTGCCGAACTGCTCGACGAGACGCCCGGCCTTCGTGCCCGCCGGGTAGAACGCCCGCCTCGGGTCCGTGATCATCGGGTGCACGCCCGACTCCGTGAGGACGACCGGGTCGCCGGTGTAGGAGTAGCCCTCCGGCGCGCCGGGGTCGGGGACGAGCCGGCGTCCGTTCCTGATCTCGGCGAACCGGTAGTAGTGGGCCAGTTCGCCCTCACCGTCGCCGTCCTCGGGGCTGTTGGCGGTGCCCTCGCCCTGTTCGACGACGATGCCGAGCGCCCGGGTGGCCGACGCGACGTCCGTGACGGCGAACAGCTGCGCCGACGGGAACCACGGCGCGGTCACCTGGGGCGCGGACGGTGTGGCGAAGGCCGGCTCGCCGAGCTCCTTGATCTTCTCGATGACCGCGGCGTAGAAGTCGCCGATGGTGACCAGGTCCGCGCCGGCCCGGTCGGCGATGGGGTCCTCCGGCTGCTCGATGTCCATGAACGTCTCGCACTGGGCCATCGACATGGGTCCGATGTGGACGGTGAGGCCGCCGGCGACGCCCATCGGCAGCGTGCTGGGGTAGTCGAGCAGCGCCGCGCGGCTGTCGATCGCCGGGCGGCCGCCGACCGCGTTGAGCACGTTCGCCGCGATGGTCAGGTGCAGCATCTCCTCGATGACGACCGACCGGATGAGGTCGGCGACATCGGTGTTCTCGCCGGGTTTGAGGCTGAAGAACGCGGTGAGGTAGGGCGGGATGGTCGCCAGCTCCAGGACGATGGCGGACCGCAGCGACTCGTGCAGGTCCCGTGGCGTGCTCGCCGCCCGCACCGCGTCGAGGTGGGACCTCTCGATCTCGATCACGGCTCGACCCCCTCGGCGGTGGCCGCGAGGTCGCGGAGGTAGCGGCGGGCGAACCGGCCCTTGGAGTCGGTCGGGTCGCCGGTGCCGTCGACCTCGGGTGGTGGTGCGGCGCCGGGTGTGGGTGGCGGTGCCGGCCGCGCCGTGCCGAACGGGAGGTCGGGCAGCGCCAGCCAGTTGAGGATCATCCGGCGCTTGGCGGCGGACAGGTCCCGGGTGACCGGCATCGCGTTGGGGTCGCCGATGTCGCGGGAGAACGCGAACTGCAGGATCGCGCGGTGCTGGCGCACGGCGTCGTAGTCGTCCAGCCGCACCAGCCGTTTGCTCATGATCGGGTACAGGTTGGCGTACTGCCTGAGGATCGGCGCGACGTCGTCGAGCCAGGTCGGGTTGTCGGGGATCCGGTAGTCGTCGAAGACGAGCGCGGTGAGCGGCTCCAACGGGTTCTGCCGCAACGTGTCCTGGTCGACGCCGCGGATGCCCAGCACCAGCTGGTAGAGCTGGCCGTCGACGTAGCCGCGCGGGTTGCCCGGCGCCGAGCACCGGATCCGCAGCGTGGTCTGGCCGTCCGCGCCGGTCGGGTCGGGCCTCGGCAGGGTGATCGCGGACTGCGGCTTCCCGGTCGGCGGCGGCACGCCGGGACCCGTGCCGAAGTCGACCGGCGGCAGCAGCGTCGGCGTCACCTCGGCCCGGGCGACCGGGCGGCCGAACCGCGTCACGTGCACCCGGGTGGAGAGGGTCGTCCCGGGTTCGGCGCGGTGGATGTGCTCGTCGGCACGCACCAGCCAGCCGTCCGGCGTCTCCCTGATCACGACTGTGTGGTCGGCGCCGTGCGCGCGCAGGAGCGCCAGCGGGCGGGTGGCGACGTCGACGCGTGCGGGGACCGGGACGCTGACGATGCCCGCGGTGTCCAGCAGCCACCCCGGGTCGCGGTAGGGGAGCGGGCCGCCGAGCGCGGTGAACCCCGTGCCCTCGGTGAGGGTGGCGCCCTGGTCGGTCGCGGGGTCGGTCAGCACGCCGAGGCGCAGCTCGCCGCGCTCGACGACGGTGCCCTTGCTGTCGAGGATCGGCAGCGCGTTGGCCAGGTCGACGACCAGCCGGCCGGCGGTGGTGACGCCGTCGAAGTAGTTGACTCCGGCCGTGTTCTGCCCGTTCTCGTTCATGACCGGCGCGAACCGGCGGCCGGCGACGAACCGGTGCGGCTCCCCTTGGCGGTACGGGCCGATGACCCCGACGACCGAGCCGATGGTGAAGCGCGGCGAGGTGCTGGCGCCGTCGAAGGCGAAGGTCGTCAGGCGGATCGACAACCGGCCGCCGGCGGTCGCCGCCCGCAGCCGGTCGGCGATGCGGGACACGCCCGGCCGCGCCCACACGACGTTGTTCAGCACCGACTGGAACCGCGCGGCGGGCCCGGCCGGTTCCTCGCCGGACCCCGGGAACCAGACGTCGCGGAACGAGGCCGGTTCGAAGTCGCCGGCGAGGATCAGGTGCTCGTCGGTCCGGAGCTCCACCCGCAGGCCCCACAGCCCGGAGGACAGCTGCCACTGCGGATCGAGGTCGGTGATCTTCGCGGACACCCGGTCACTGGACCCCCCGATGACCGCGGCGAGGACCGGATCCTCCGCGGCCGCCGCGCCGGTGTCGTCGGCGGCGCTGCGCACCCGGCAGTTCAGCAACCGGAACGCGGCGCTACCGGTGGGATTCCACGCTCCCGGGGAGGTCTCGGGATCGAACGTGGTGGTGTCGAAGTTCTGGACGACGTTGTTGACCGTCGAGACGTCCGCCTGGAAATCCCCGTCGAAGACGACGCGCGGCAGTTCGAGATAGCTCATCTAGGCACTCCCCCAGTGATCGTTGCCCAGCCCCCGCTGCCGAAGATACCTGCCGGAAATCACTTTTGCGATTTTCCGAACAGGTAGGGTCCGCACGGTGACGAGACAGACGCAGACGCACACGCTCAGCACCGACGGCGCCGACATCGTGTACGACGTGCACGGACCGTTGCCCACCGAGGACGGTCGCCCGCCGCTACTCATGATCGGCCAGCCGATGGACGCCAGCGGCTTCACGACGCTGGCCTCGCACCTCCCCGACCGCACGGTGGTCACTTACGACCCGCGCGGCCTCGGCCGCAGCACGCGCTCGGACGGCCGCACCGACAACACCCCGGCGGTCCAGGCGGAGGACGTGCACGCGGTCATCGAGGCACTCGGCGTCGGGCCGGTGGAGATGTTCGCGAGCAGCGGCGGCGCGGTGACCGCGCTCGCGCTGGTGGCCGCGCACCCCGGCGACGTGACCACCCTGGTCGCCCACGAGCCGCCGATCATCGCGGCGCTGCCCGACGCCGAGGCCGCCGAACGCGCCCGCGACGGGATCACCGAGGCCTACAACGCCAAGGGCATGGGCGCGGGCATGGCGACGTTCATGGGCCTGACGATGTGGCAGGGCGAGTTCACCGACGCCTACTTCGCCCAGCCCGCACCGGACCCGGCGACCTTCGGGCTGCCGACCGAGGACGACGGCAAACGCGACGACCCGCTGCTGTCCGAGCGGTCGTGGCCGGTCAGCAGCTTCCGGCCCGACGTCGAGGCCCTGACCGCGGCGCCGACCCGGGTCGTGATCGCGGTGGGTGAGGAGACCGGCGACACCTTCACCGGGCGGACCGCCGTGGGCACCGCCGAGCTGCTCGGCCAGCAGGCCACCGTGTTCCCCAGCCACCACGGCGGCTTCCTCGGCCCCGAGTTCGGCTACGAGGGCAAGCCGGCGGAGTTCGCCGAGCGGCTCCGCGCCGTCCTCGCCGGCGCGTGACCGGGTGCCCCCGCACCGCCCGGGCGGTGCGGGGGCGGTGCGTCAGCCGAGCGCGACGTAGGTGAACGCCAGGACCGTGCCCGGGCCCAGCAGCACACCCAGTGCCACCACGCCGTAGAACGGCTTGTCCCTGACGAACATCGCGACGAGCAGCCCGACGGCCGCCGCGAGGACGGCGAGCGTCAGCACCAGAACGGCAAGAGACATGTTTCGGCCTTCCGGAACGCGTGGGACAGCGGCCGGGGCCGCTGTGTGGTGATGTCTCAGTCCACGCGGACCGGGGGAGCGCGGGTGGACGGCGTGGCCGCCACCCCGACCGCCACGGCCGTGCCGGCGACCACACCGACGGACGACCGGCCGGGCGGTGGCCACGCGCCGGCGGCTGGTGAGCCGACGGCCCACCAGCTGTCCGGGACCGGGGTGGACAGCGCGTGCCGCGCGGTCAGCTGGTCCCGCAGGTCGTGGTGCGTCGCCGGGAGGTCCGGGGCCGGGCCGCCGAGCACCGCGGCCTGGTGCTGCCCGCCGGCCACCTGTGCGCCGGCGGGCGCCGCGGCGATCGCGAGCAGGGTGAGCAGCAGGACGAGCAGAACCCTCCCGCGCTCGCGCACCCACTCACCCTTCGCCGGCCGTGTCGAACCCGAGGGTATCAACGCGACGGCTGCTCGACCTGCCGGTGCGGTCCGGTGTAGACGGTCAGGCGGCGCAGCACGCTGTCGATGTCGGCCAGCGAGGCGGCCCGCGGCCGTCCCTCGTGGTCGGTGACGTGGTCGAGGTCCCGGACCCACCGCGCCACCGCGTCCGGCGGCGGGAGGAGGTCCGACCCGAAGTAGGCGACGGTGCGCAGGTCCTCGCCGCTGGTCGTCTCGATCGCGACCGACCAGCCGTGCACCTCGTCCCAGAGGAGCGCGACGTCCCGGTCGGGGCAGTGGTCGAACCGCTCCTCGAGGGCCACGTAGGCGGAGGCGGGCTGCTCGGCCTGCACGTACCAGGAGTCCCCACCGAGCCCGAGCGCCTGGCTGACGAGCCGGACGTACCGCACCAGCCCACGGTGCAACCTGTCGTCGAAGTCGAAGTCCATCACGCGGTCTACCCGTCCTTTGAGCCTCAGAACGTACTTGGCGGAACCGCGCCGACTGCTTGACGCCTCCTCGGGGTACCCACGCGGCGGTGGGGTAATCGCCCGAAAAGCCGGTTGGGAGTGCGGGTGCGACCACCGCGCCGGATGGCACTGGTCAGCGGTAGAGCAGGCGGTGCGCCGCGCCGATGACCGTGTGGTAGGCGGGCCCCGCCACACCGTCCCGGGCGAGGGCGGCGCGAGCCGCGTTGGCTCCCGGCGCGCCGTGGACCGCGCCGCCCGGGTGCGCCGACGCGCTCGCCAGGAACAACCGGTCGACGGGGGTGTCCGCCCGGCCGAGCCCGGGCACCGGCCGGAAGAACAACTGCTGGTGAATGGCCGCCGTCCCGGCATTGATCGCCCCCTCGACCAAACTGGGGTTGCGCTGCGCCAACTCCACCGGCCCGGAAACGGCCCGCGCGATGATCCGGTCCCGGAATCCCGGCGCGTGCCGCTCGACGACCTGCTCGATCTCCTCCGCCTGCCGCCGCAACCGGTCCGCGGGCCAACCCTGCCCGCGCGGCACATGCGTGTAGGCCCACAACGACTCGGTCCCGGCGGGTGAGCGGGACGGATCCGCCGTCGTCATCTGACCGATCAGCAGGAACGGCTCCCGGGGCACCCGGCCGCACGCCAGGTCGTTGCTGACGCCGGCCAGCCCGTCGAGGTCCGCCCCCAGGTGAACGGTCCCGGCACCACGAACCCCCGCCGCGGTCCACGGAACCGGTTCCGACAACGCCCAGTCCACCTTGATCGTGGCGTCATCCCACGAGAACGCCGCCAGATCGGACAGGAAACGGCTCGGCAACCGCTCCTGACCGACCAGGTCCCGGTACAGCACCGGCGCCGGCACGTCGGCCAGCACCGCCCGCCGCGCCCGCACCAACTCCCCACCGTCATCCCGCACCCCGACCGCCCGCCCCCGCGCGATCAACACCTCGGTCACCCGCCGCCCGCACGTCACCCGTCCGTCGCGTGTGGACAGCCGCCGGACGAGCGCGTCGGTGAGGCGGCCCGCGCCGCCCTCCGGCACGGGAAAACCGACGTCCTGCCCCAGCATCGTCAGCAACCACCCGAAGACCCCGCTGCCGGCGTGATCCGGTCCCAGGTCGGTGTGCATCGCGTTGCCGGCGAGCAACAACCGCGCCCCCGCCCCGGCGAACCGCTCCGCGCCGAGCCGCCGCGCCGTGAGCGTCGCCATCCTGGCCAGCCGCAGCAGCTCCGCGGCACCCGACGCCCGGGTCAGGCCGGCGACCGCGCGCACCGGCGGGAACGGCCGGGTGATCGCCGCCAGCAGCGGCTCGCGGATCCGCTGCCAGCGCGCGTACTCCGCCCGCCAGGCATCGGCGTCCGCCGGCGCGAACGCCGCCAGCGACGCGGCCGTGCGGTCGAGGTCGCGGGACAGCACCACGTGCCGGTCGTCGGGCAGCACGTGCGCCAGCACCTCGGGCGCGTGCCGCCACCGCAACCCGTGCTCGGCCAGGCCCAGCTCCGCCAGCACCGGCGAGACCGCGCCCAGCGGGTAGAACGCACTGCACAGGTCGTTGCGGAACCCGGGGGCGGTGATCTCCGCGGTGCGCACGGCGCCGCCCGGCTCGTCCTGGGCCTCCAGGACCAGCACGTCCCAGCCGGCGTCCGCCAGCACGTTCGCGGCGACCAGGCCGTTGGGCCCGGCGCCGATCACGACCGCGTCGACGGTCTCGCTGTCGGGCATGGTCGCTGGCCTCCTCGCCACGTCTGGCGGGCACGAGGTTATCCGGGACGTCGCGTGGCGGCTGAACACCACCCCGGCCCGGTAGTTGAGGAATCAATCAGCGGGGTGGTGCGTTGCGCGGGGTGTGAAGAACATCGGCTTTCTCTCGTTCGGGCACTGGTCCGACAGCCCGCACTCGCAGACGCGGACGGCGGCGGACTCCCTGCTGCAGGCCGTCGACCTGGCCGTGGCCGCGGAGGAGCTGGGCGCGGACGGCGCCTACTTCCGCGTGCACCACTTCGCCAGGCAGCTCGCCTCGCCGTTCCCGCTGCTGGCGGCGATCGGCGCGCGGACCGAACGCATCGAGATCGGCACCGGCGTGATCGACCTGCGGTACGAGAACCCGATGTACATGGCCGAGGACGCCGGCGCCGCGGACCTCATCGCCGGTGGCCGGCTCCAGCTCGGCATCTCCCGCGGCTCACCGGAGCAGGTGATCGACGGCTGGAGCTACTTCGGCTACCAGCCGAGCGAGGGCGACACGGACGCCGACATGGCCCGCAAGCACGCGGAGGTGCTGCTGGCGGTCCTGGAGGGCAAGGGGTTCGCCCGGCCCAACCCGCGGCCGATGTTCGCCAACCCACCCGGGCTGCTGCGGATCGAGCCGCACTCGCCGGGGCTGCGGGAGCGGATCTGGTGGGGCGCGGGCTCCAACGGCACCGCGGTCTGGGCGGCCGAGCACGGCATGAACCTGATGAGCTCGACGCTGAAGAACGACGAGGGCGGCGCGCCCTTCCACGTGCAGCAGGCCGAGCAGATCCGGGCGTTCCGCAAGGCGTGGGCGGAGGCCGGGTGGCAGCGCGAGCCCCGCGTGTCGGTGTCGCGCAGCATCTTCGCGCTCACCACCGACCTCGACCACGCCTACTTCGGCGGTGACACCGAGAGCAGCGACCAGATCGGCCACCTCGACGCCGAGACCAGGGCGATCTTCGGCCGCACCTACGCCGCCGAGCCCGACGTGCTGGTCTCCCAGCTCGCCGGCGACGAGGCGATCGCCGAGGCCGACACGCTGCTGCTGACCGTGCCCAACCAGCTCGGCGTCGACTACAACGCCCACCTGATCGAGGACGTCCTCACCCACGTCGCCCCGGGCCTCGGCTGGCGCTGACCCGGATACGGTGGACGCCCGACAGCCGGAGAGGTGCGATGGAGATCTGGGTCAACCCCGCCTGCTCGAAGTGGATCGAGGCGCTGGTCGAGCACCCGAAGCTGATCCAGCGCCCGATCATCACCGCCGACGACGGCACCGCGGTCGTGGGCCGCACCCCGGAGGCGGTCCGGTCGGTGCTGCCCTGAGCTCACGGCTCGGGGTGGGCCGCGGCCAGGTGCCGGGCCAGCACGTCGTCGCCGAAGTCGTTCTCCGGGTCGCGCCAGACCGTGTGGACGTGGTTGACGTCGCGCTGGGTGTTGTCGTACTCGACGAGTAGGCGCGGGCCCCGCAGGCGGTAGTAGTGCGGTTGGCCCGGCTCGCGGCCGCCGGCCCACGCGAAGTGGACGTCGTCGAGCCGGGCGCCGGCGAACTTCGCCGCCTCGCGCTCGGCGAGCTCGTCGGGGATGCGGGCGAGGTAGACCTCGAGCAGCGCCCGCAGCTGCTCGCGTTGCCCGGCCGTCATCGCGGCGGCCGGCACGCCCTCGGGCGCGGTGTCGAGCACCACCCGCGGCCGGTTGCGGGTGACGATGTCGGGCGGGGCGACCGGCGTCAGGAGCACCCGCGGGTCGTCGAGGGTGCGGACCAGGTCGCGGGCCAGGTCCTCGGCGGCCGCGAGCGGCCGCAGCAGGTGCCCGCCGAGCAGCGGGGCGGCCGCCGGGTCCGCGCCCAGGAAGCACGGCGTGCTGGCCAGCACCTGCCCGTCGACGACCAGGTGCTGGACCGACACGTGGTGGCCGCCGAACCGCCACGACCACGGGCCGGCCGTGCTAGGCTCGCCGAACACCCGCAGCCAGTACAGCGCGGGGTCGCGGCGGCGCTCCCGCCCTTTCTGGTCGAGCGGCCAGTCATCCACCTTGTCCAGCACGGTCTCCAGACCCATGATCGTCGACACGGTCACGTAGCCGGCGTGGGAGAGGCCCGCCGCGACCAGCCGCATGGCGTGGCTCCGCTGGCGCGGCCGCATGTCCCCCAACGACACGCCGCCGTGGTCGACCGGGGTGTAGTTCCAGCGGTGCCGTTCCTCGTCCGAGGGCCACGCCAGCACCGCGGCCGCGCGCTGCGCGTCGTCCAGGCTGTCCAGCCAAACCAGTGCCGCGTCGGTCATCCGCTGAGCCGGTGTCACCCCAGCACGCTAACGCAGGGAACCAGGCCCCGCGCCGGTCTATGCTCGTCCACGAACCGTAGGCAGCCGGTCACCCACCGGTGCCACTCTCACCGCTTGGGAGAGGCTATGACGGAAATTCAGCGTTACCTCGCCGAAGAGGTCGCGGAAGACCTCGCCGACGGCATCATCAACAGACGGGAGGCGGTGCGCCGCCTGGGTTTGCTCGGCGTGACCGGCGCGGCGGCGACCGGGCTCCTGGCCGCGTTCGCCGCCGGGGCGGTGGCCGAGGCCGGGCCGGTGGGCCCGGCCGGGCACGACGGCCGGGAGACCAGCTGGGCGCCCGTCGCCCGCGAGTCGGTCACCTTCCCCGGGCCCCGGGTGCCGCTGCTGGCCGCCTGGGCGCCCGCCGCCCGGCCGCGCGGCGGTGTCCTCGTCATCCACGAGAACCGCGGGCTGACCGAGCACATCCGCACGGTCGCCGGCCGGCTCGCCGCCAGCGGGTACTCCGCGCTGGCGCTGGACCTGCTCTCCGAGGAGGGCGGCACGGGCGCGTTCCCCGGCGAGGCCGAGGTGGCGGCCGCGCTCGCGCAGATCCCGCCGGAACGCTTCGACGCCGACATGAAGGCCGCCGTGACCGAGCTCAAACGGCGCCTCCGCGGCAAGAAGCTCGCCGCGATCGGGTTCTGCTTCGGCGGCGCCATGGTGTGGCGCCTGCTCGCCACGGGCGAACCACGCCTCGCCGCGGCCGCGCCGTTCTACGGCCCGTTCCCGGAGGGCGGGAACCTCGGCGGCGCCCGTGCGGCCGTGCTCGGCGTCTACGGCGGGCTCGACGCACGCGTCAACGCGACCCGGCCCGCGGCCAGGGCGGCCCTCGAGGCGGCCCGGCTCACACACGAGCTGGTCACGTTCACCGAGGCCGATCACGCCTTCTTCAACGACACCGGCGCCCGCTTCAACCCGCACGCCGCGACGGAGGCGTGGCGCCGCACGATCAACTGGTTCGACGCACGATGACCCCCGTGGTCGCGGGCGCCACTCGGCGCGGTCAACCCGCAGTAGTTGACCGCGCCGAAACCGACGAGGCCGAGCAGGCAGATCCCCACCGCGGCGGCCGCGACCCACATCCGCGACCGCGGCCGGCCGGCTGACATCGGCGTCCAGAACCCCGCCGACGCCGACCTGCTCGACGCGAGCACACCCATGGCCAACAGGAACAGCACCGTCCCGGTGGCGATGAACACGTCCGCGACGTTGTAGCGCAGCCAACCCAGCGGGAGGAAGTCGACCGCGCCACGCACGCTCCCCGGCGCGGTCCAGTAGTGCATGCCCAGGCGGTCGAACAGGTTGCTGAGCCAGCCGGCCGTCATGAGCGCCCCGGAGATGAGGATCATGACGGGCAGCCGGCGGCGCACGAGGAGGAACACGGCGAAGCTCAACAACCCGAAGCCGGCGATGTCGAGCAGCGCGCCGGTGACCGGGTCGGCGTACCACGCGCTGATCGTCTTCCCGACGAAGGCGTTGCCGCCGTAGTTGATCCGCACTCCGGGCGCGTTCCGCCACGCCCATCCCTTGACCACCTGGTCCGCCACGATGGCGGCCGCGATGATGACGAGCACCGCCGACCGGCGGGCCAGTTCGTCTTTCGTCAGGACCGGGGAAACAGTCGCGGTCGTCGAGTCACGGCTCATGATTGTCTCCTTGGACCGTTGACCTCACTAGAACGATATGGTCGATCACACGGTGTCGCCGAGTGGATCAATGCCGGCTCCAGGAGATGTCGAGGCGTTTACCAGGTGGCCCATTCGAACAAGTGGGCGTAATGTGGGGTCGCGCATTTCGACCACTGGGGGTTCACATGCGTCGATTTCTCATTGCCATCAGTGCATTCCTGCTCACCGGGCTCGCGACGGCACCCGCAACGGCATCCGGTGTGGCGGCGCCGGCCGGGCCCACGCTCTACGTGACCAACGCCAACTCCGACACCATCGCCGTCTTCACGATCACCGGCACCGGCGACCTGCGTCCGCTGGGGGAACCGGTCCCGACGGCCGACCAGCCGCGCGGCATCGTCCTCGCACCCGGCGGCGACGTCGCCTACGTCGAGAACGGCGACGCCCACCTGATCTCGTCCTACCGGGTCGGCGCGCGCGGCGAGCTGACGCTGATCGCGCGCACCCCGACGGCGGGCTACCCGTTCGGCATCGCGGTGTCACCCCGCGGGGACGCGGTCTACGTGACCAACCTCGAGGAGGCGACCGTCTCGGTGTTCGTCGTGCGGTACGACGGCTCGCTCGAGCCGCGCGGCACGCCGCTGCCCGTCGGCGACGGCACGCTGTCCGCACGGGGTATCGCGGCGAGCCCGGACGGCCGGTACGTCTTCGTCGGCACCGGCGACCCGTTCGACCCCACGCCGGGTGCCCTCACGACGCTCGAGGTGCGGCCCGACCACACGCTGGCGCACCTGAGCACCACGCCGATCGGGCCGGGGGCGCTCGGCATCGGGGTGTCGCCGAGCAGCCGGTTCGTGTACGTGGCCTGCTCCGGCACCGACGACATCCGGCCGTTCCGGATCGGGCCGAACGGGCAGCTGACCCCGCTGCCGGTCGCGTCCGCGCCGGACCTCCCGGTCTCCGCCGAGATCAGCCGCGACGGGCGGCTCATGTTCGTCGCCAGCCGCTCGGTCGAGGGCGGCACCCCGCGAGGGGTGTGGGTGTTCACGATCCGCGCCGACGGCACGCTGCGGCCGGTGGGTGACGCGCCGACGCCGGCGGGCGGGGCACCGGTGTGGCCGGCCGCCACCCCCGACGGCCGCCACCTCTACGTGACCAATGAGGACACCAGCGGCAAGGTGTTCGGGTTCGACCTGTCGGCCGCCGGCGTGCTGACGCCACTGGCCGGTTCCCCGTTCCCGGCCCGCGGCGAGTTCTCGATGTTCCAGTCCGTGGCGGTCCGCGGCTGACGCCGGCGGTCGGACTCGGCGGCGGAGACCTCGCGGTCCGAGGGCTCCGCCGCCCCGGTCACTGGTCGTTCCTGCGGGTGCGTAGTTGGGCGGCGAGGGCGGCGGCCTGGGTGCGTCGCTGCATGCCGAGTTTGTTGAGCAGGTGGGAGACGTAGTTCTTGATGGTCTTCTCGGCGAGGAACATGCGTTCGCCGATCTGGCGGTTGGTGAGGCCCTCGCCGATGAGGTCGAAGACCATGCGTTCCTGTTCGGTCAGTTTGTTGAGGGGGTTCTGGTCCTCGCGTTCGGTCCGGATGCGGTTCATCAGGGCCGCGGTGGTCCTGGGGTCGAGCAGGGAGCCGCCGGCGCCGACGGTGCGGATGGCGTTGAGCAGGTCGAGGCCGAGGACCTGCTTGAGGACGAAGCCCGCGGCGCCGGCCATGATGGCGTCGAACAGCGCGTCGTCGTCGGCGTAGGACGTGAGCATCAGGCAGGCCAGGTCGGGCATGGCGGACTTGAGGTCACGACAGAGCTCGATGCCGTTGCCGTCGGGCATGCGCACGTCCAGCACGGCCACGTCCGGGTTCACCTGCGGCGTGCGGGCCAGCGCCTCGGTCACGCCGGACGCCTCGCCGACGACCTCCAGGTCCTCGGCCGTGCCGATCAGGTCGGCGATACCCCTGCGCACAATCTCGTGGTCGTCGACCAGCATCACCCGAACGGTCACCGTGCCTCCTCAAGTGTCTCGATCCACGGTAGGCCGAGCAGCACCGCCGTGCCGTGGTCCCTTGGCACGAATCGGCAGGGACGAAAGTCCCTGTCACACGACCGTGCGGACCTGCCGGGCGATCTCCACGTCCTCGCGGGCGGGGATGACCAGGGTCCGGACCGCGGCGCCCGCCGCCGTGACGTCCAGGTCGCCGCGGTCGTTCGCGGCCGTCGAGATCCGCACGCCGAGGAAGCCGAGGCCGTCGGCCGCCGCGGCGCGGACCGGCGGCTGGTGTTCGCCGACGCCGCCCGTGAACACCAGCACGTCCAGCCCGTTCATCGCGGCCGCCATCGCGGCGATCTCGCGCCGCAGGCGGTGCAGGTACACCTCCAGCGCCGACCGCAGAGCCGGGTCGCCCACGATGTCGCGGACGTCCCCGCTGCCGCCGGTGAGCCCCGCGAGCCCGCTGCGGTGCTCCAGCACCTCGGACAGCTCCGCCGCGTCGACCCGCGTCAGCAGCCAGAGCACGAGGCCCGGGTCCACGTCACCCGACCGGGTGGCCATCACGAGCCCGGCCAGCGGCGTGAACCCCATGGTCGTGTCCACCGACCGGTCGCCGCGGATGGCGGCCAGCGACGCACCGGAACCGAGGTGGCAGCTGACGATCCGCCGGTCCGGACCGGCCAGCTCGGCCACCCGCCGCGCGATGTGGGCGTGCGACAGCCCGTGGAAGCCGTACCGCCGCAACGCCCAGCGCTGGTTCCACTCGCGGGGCAGCGCGTAGGTGCCGGCGGCGGCCGGCAACCGGTGGTGGAACGCCGTGTCGAAGCACGCCACGGCCGGCACCTCGGGCAGCACGCTCCCCACCGCGTCGATGCCGGCCACGCCACGCGGCTGGTGCAGCGGCGCCAGCTCCGCCAGGCCCGCGATCCGGTCCCGGACACCCGCGTCGACGCGGACGGGACCGGTGAACTCGCCGCCACCGTGCACGATCCGGTGCCCGACGGCGTCCACCCCGGGCAGTCGCTCCACGAACGTCCCGAGGTCGTCGGTCTCGTCCTCGCCGGACCACCGGTCGAGCGTCACCGCGTCGACGACCTCGTCAGTCTCATTGAGCAACGCGAGCTTGAGGCTGGACGAGCCGGCGTTCACCACCAGCACCCGCATCAGAACGGCCAGGCCCAGTCGCGGACCTCGGGCAGGTCCTCGCCGTGCTCGCGGGTCCACACGTGGTGGCGGGCCCGCAGGTCGGCCATCCGCTGCCGCAGCAGCGCGGTGCGGGTGCCCAGGCCGGGGACGCGGTCGAGCACGTCGATGACCAGCCGGAACCGGTCCAGGTCGTTCAGCACCAGCATGTCGAACGGCGTGGTCGTCGTGCCCTCCTCCTTGTAGCCGCGCACGTGGATGTTGGCGTGGTTGCGGCGGCGGTAGGTGAGGCGGTGGATCAGCCACGGGTAGCCGTGGTAGGCGAAGATCACCGGCCGGTCCGTGGTGAACAGGGCGTCGAACTCCGGGTCCGACATGCCGTGCGGGTGCTCGGTGTGCGGTTGCAGGCGCATCAGGTCGACCACGTTCACCACCCGCACGGTCAGCTCCGGCAGCTGCTCACGCAGGATCGCAGCCGCCGCCATCACCTCCAGCGTCGGCGCGTCGCCGGCACAGGCCAGCACCACGTCCGGCTCGCTCCCGTTCTCGTTCCCGGCCCAGTCCCAGATGCCGGCCCCGCGGGTGGCGTGCAGGACGGCCTCGTCCATCGGCAGCCAGTTCGGGGTGTCGTTCTTGCCGGCGACCACGACGTTGACGTAGTCGCGGCTGCGCAGGCAGTGGTCGGCGACGGACAGGAGCGTGTTGGTGTCCGGCGGCAGGTAGACGCGGATGACCTCGGCCTTCTTGTTCATCACGTGGTCGATGAAGCCCGGGTCCTGGTGGGAGAAGCCGTTGTGGTCCTGGCGCCACACGTGCGAGGTCAGCAGGTAGTTCAGCGAGGCGACCGGACGCCGCCACGGGAGCCGCTTGCTGGTCTTGAGCCACTTGGCGTGCTGGTTGAACATCGAGTCGACGATGTGGATGAACGCCTCGTAGCAGGAGAACAGGCCGTGCCGGCCGGTGAGCAGGTAGCCCTCCAGGAAGCCCTGGCACAGGTGCTCGGACAGCACCTCCACCACCCGGCCCGCCGGCGCCAGGTGCTCGTCGACGGGCAGGACCTCGGCCTCCCACTGCTTCGCGGTCCGCTCGTACACCGCGTCGAGCCGGTTGGAGGCCGTCTCGTCCGGCCCGAACAGCCGGAAGTCGCTCGCGTTGTCACCCACGACGTCCCGCAGGAACCGGCCGAGCACCCGCGTCGGCTCCGACGTGCTGTCGCCGTGCTTGCCGACCTCGGCCGCGTAGGCGCGGAAGTCGGGCAGCTCCAGGGGTTTCATGAGCAGGCCGCCGTTGGCGTGCGGGTTGGCGCCCATCCTGGCCTCGCCGTCCGGCACCTGCGCCAGCAGGTCGGGCACGGGCCGGCCCCGGTCGTCGAACAGCTCCTCGGGCCGGTAGGAGCGCAGCCACTCCTCGAGCTGCGTGAGGTGGTCGGGGTTGTCGCGGACACCGGCCAGCGGCACCTGGTGGGCCCGCCACGTGCCCGTCACCGGCACGCCGTCCACCTCGGCCGGACCGGTCCAGCCCTTGGGGGAGCGCAGCACGATCACCGGCCACTGTGGACGCTTCGGCTCACCCGCCCGGGCGCGGTGCTGGATGGCCGCGATGCGGTCGAGCGCGGTGTCGAGCGTGGCGGCCATGTCGCGGTGGGCCTGCTCCGGGTCCGAGACGGTGACGTAGAAGGGCTCGTGGCCGTACCCGCGGAGCAGCGCGTCCAGCTCGTCGGCCGGGATGCGGGCCAGCACGGCCGGGTTCGCGATCTTGTAGCCGTTGAGGTGCAGGATCGGCAGCACCGCGCCGTCGGCCGCCGGGTTGAGGAACTTGTTGGCGTGCCAGCTGGTCGCGAGCGGTCCGGTCTCGGCCTCCCCGTCGCCGATCACGCAGGCGACCACCAGGTCCGGGTTGTCGAACGCGGCGCCGTACGCGTGGGCGAGGGAGTAGCCGAGCTCGCCACCCTCGTGGATCGAGCCGGGGACCTCCGGCGCGACGTGGCTCGGCACACCGCCGGGGAAGGAGAACTGGCGGAACAGCTCCCGCATGCCCTTCTCGTCGCGGGGCACGCCCGGGTAGGCCGCCGAGTAGCTGCCCTCCAGCCAGGTGTTCGCGAGCATCGCCGGACCGCCGTGGCCGGGCCCGATCACGTACATCATGTCCAGGTCCCGGGCGCTGATGACCCGGTTGAGGTGCGCGTAGAGGAAGTTCAGGCCGGGCGTGGTGCCCCAGTGCCCGAGCAGCCGCGGCTTGACGTGCTCGCGCCGCAGCGGCTCGGTCAGCAGGGGGTTGTCCAGCAGGTAGATCTGGCCGACGGACAGGTAGTTCGCCGCTCGCCAGTACGCGTCGAGCACCCGCAGCTGTTCCTGGTCGAGCGGTGCGTTGATGGTCTGGGTCAACTGTCTCTCCCTGGATCGTGCTCGCTCGGGGTGTCGGGTGCCCACCCCGAGCGAGTCCTATTCATCGGGTCAGCGCAGCCACGGGTTCTTCCGGACGAGGTCGAGGGTGGCCCAGTACCTGCCGAACCCCCAGGTGTCGCCGGCGGCGAGGACCGCGAGGGCGATCAGGACGAGGGCGTGGTGCTTGTGCGGGTGGTCCTTGAGGGCCATCGCTCGCCTCCTTGTCGTCGGATCTCGATCTCCAGTCTTGGCATCGCGGACCGGCCGGTCTGGAGTCCAAGGTCCCGCGTGCCCGCCGCGTTGGTCCCTCTCGCCCGCGGCGTGCTCGCCGCGGGACCAAATGCCCTACTCGAAAGGGGATGACGGCGCTCCCGCCGCCCGCGCCCGCCGGGCACGCTGAAGGCAGGACCGATTCCGGGAGTACTCGCATGAACCTCACCGACGCGGTGGTCGAGCAGGCGTTGCGGGCCGCGACACAGGCGCCCTCCGTGCACAACACCCAGCCGTGGCGGTTCGTGGTGTCCTCGCCGTTCGTCGAGGTGCACCTCGACCGGAGCCGGGTGCTGGCGGTGGCCGACCCGGCGGCCCGCGAGGCGCGGATCTCGTGCGGTGCAGCGTTGTTCAACCTGCGGCTCGCCGTCGAGGCCGCCGGCCGCGGCGCGGTGGTCGACCTGCTGCCCGACCCCGCCCGCCCGGACTTCCTGGCGGTGCTGCGGGTCACCGGCACCCGCCCGGTGTCACCGGAACAGGCGACGCTCGCGCGTGCCGTCACACGCCGGGTGACCAACCGCCGCCCGTTCACCGACCGGGCCGTCCCGCCCGCACACCGGCACGCGCTGGTCCACGCCGCCGAGACCGAGCGGGCGCACCTGATCGTGCTGGACACGCCGAAGAAGCTGGACACCTTCGCCGCGCTGCTGCGCCGCGCCGACCACGTCCAGCGGGAGGACCAGGACTTCCAGCGCGAGCTGCGGGCCTGGGCGGACCGGAACGCGGGCGGCGCCGAGGACGGCGTGCCGCGCTCGGCCGGCGGGCCCCGGCCCACCGACGGATCGCTGCTCACACCGCGGCAGTTCCACCCGGAGTCCACTGTGGAACGTCCATTCGAGAGGGAGCCGATGGTGGCCATGCTGATCACGCACGGCGACACGCCGCGCGACCACCTGCGGGCCGGGCTCGCGCTGCAGCGGGTGCTGCTGTCCGCCACCGTGCTCGGGTTGAGCACGTCGTTCCTGGCCCAGCCGGTGGAGGTGGCGCGGACGCGGACCGCACTGCACGCGTTGCTGGACCTGACGGGGCAGCCGCAGACCGCCTTGCGGTTCGGCTACGGCCACCCCGTGGGCCGCACACCACGCCGGTCGGTCGGCGCGGTCACGACGTACCGGACGGCGGTGCCGTCATGACCCAACGGTTGCGTGCTCACCCAACCGTTCCAGCTTCATGAGGTCCGCGCGGGGCTCGTGGAGTCCCTGTCCCTGGCCGGGTTTCCCCAGCTGTTGCTCGGACTCGGCCACTCACGAGGAGAAGACCGATGAGATATCCAGTCGTTGTCGGTGTCGACGGGTCGGAGGCCAGCGAGGCCGCGGTGGCGTTCGCGTTCGCCGAGGCGGCCGCGGCCGGCGCGACGCTGGTGGCACTGCACGCTGCAGCGCCAGCTCGGTGAGGAACTGCTCGACGAGCCAGCAGCTGGTGCACCACGCGCCCTGCCCGGTCGCCGTCGTCCGCACGGAGACCGCGACGTAGGGCGGCGGGCCCACGGTTACCGCAGGCCGGCGCGGATGGCGGCCGCGGCGCCGCCCACGATGGGAAGCTCGACCAGGGTGCGCCGGGGTGAGAGCGTGATCGTGGCGCGGTTCTGGTCGGGCTGGCTGCCGTAGTCGCGGTAGCTGCCGACGATGATCACGCCGATGCGGTGGCCGGCGGGGAAGACGTAGTCCTCCGGCAGCAGCGGGAAGTCGACCTGGTACTGGCGGCCCGGCACCAGGGGAGTGGGCATCGAGTAGTCGTCGATGTTCACCCCGTCGACGATGCCCTTCGTCACGACCTCGCGGTCGGTCACGACCTCGCGGTCGGTCACGGCCACGCGCCTGAACACCTCGCGGTAGCACGCGTCCTCCGCGTACCCACCCCACACGGCCGGCTCGCCCCAGCAGTCCTCCACCGTCCCGGTGACGACGCCGTCGCCGGTGCGCTGGACCCGTTCGGCACTCCCGTAGTCGACGAGGATCGCCCCGAAGTTCGTGTCGACGTCGTCGACCGACGCCCGCAGGCGGACCGTCGGGGTGCCGGAGACGTGCAGTGGCGCGGAGAGCGGCGCCGAGACGTACGCCAGCCGGTTCGGCCGGACCACCAGCTCGTCGCCGACCATGGCGCTCTCCCGCTGGAGCGGGTCGTCCTGGAAGCTCAGCGCCGGCGCGGACGGCCTGTTCGGCACCACGGACAGCGTCCCCGCCGACGAGGTGCCCGGCGTCAGCCACACGTCGGTGGCACGCGAACCGGGCACCGGCCAGTCGCGGGCCGTCTCCCAGACGTCCGGCGCACGCTCGATGTCCACCCGGGGCTCACGCATGATGCCGTTGTCCACCCCGTACAGCCAGTGGTCGAACCACCGGTGGATCTCGTCGACCCACGCCCCGCGCCGGAAGTCGAACGGGTCGACGTGACCGGTCAGGGACAGCCACAGCTTGCGGGGCACGTGGTTCGCGGCCAGGCCGGACCACCACTTGCCGAAGTGGTCGGGGCGGACGTTCTCGTCATTCAGTCCGTGCACGACGAACACGCTCGCCCGCACCCTGTCCACGTCCCGGTTGTAGTCGCGGACGTGCCAGAACTCGGTGTAGTCACCGGACTCGTCGCCGTCGTTCGCCGACAGCCGGTCGCGGACCGGGGCGCAGTGGGCCCTGCGGTCGGGGTTGGTGATGGTGTTCGCCAGCGACGCGAGGTAGTCGTTGCCGCGCTGGACCACACCGTTGCTGCGTGTGTAGTCGTAGTAGCTGGAGATCGCGCTGATCGGCACGATCGTCGTCAGGCCGTCCACACCGGACACGGCGGTGCCGTTGGCGAGGGTGCCGTCGTAGGACTTGCCGATCAGCCCGGTCCGGCCGTTGTGCCAGTCCGCCACCACCTCCGCGCCCGTCGCGTCGTGCGCGGTCGCCCGGCCGTTCAGCCAGTCGATCACGACCTTGGGCGACAGGTTGTCCGACTCCTCGTGAATCGTGGGGCAGCCGGTCGAGCCGCTCGTCCCGATCATGTCCATCAGCACGACCGCGTAACCGCGCGGCACGAAGTAGTTGTCGTAGAACAGCGGCCACCGGTCCAGCAGGCCGTCGCCGTCGGCGTCGGCCTTCAGCTCGGACTCGTTGCCGCGCCCGAGCGTGGAGTAGTAGGGGCTCGGGTCCATGATGACCGGCACCCGCATGCCCCGGTCGCTCTCGGCCGGTCGCATGACGTCGACGGCGATGACGTCTGGCACACCGTCCACATCGGAGTCGTACGGCGAGTCGACGAGGACGCGTTCCCTGATCGCGTCGGCGTAGCCGAAGACGGGTTGGGTCACCCCGTCCGCGACCACGATGCCGGGCGTCTCCGCGCCGGCCGTGCCGCCGAGGGTCCCACCGAGCAGCAGCACGGCGGTGAGGATCGTCGCGGTCCTCACCGGCGCGTCGTGTCGTTCACGCCGACCGTGCAGGTCAGTGAGCGGGTGACGCCGGGGTTGCTCTCGGACCGGGCCGTCAGCGTGACGGTGGTGCTTCCGGCGGAGGCCGGAGTGCGGGCGACGTAGACCGGGACGGTCACGGTGCGCCCGGCGGCGGCCGTGGCCAGCGCGTTGTCGAGCTGCGCGGTCCACCCGTTCCCCTGGGAGGAGACCGAGAGCCGGTAGACGTCGTTGTTCAGCTTGGCGGCGACGTTCGGGCTGGTGTGGCCGCCGGTGTTCGTGGCGCCCTGGCCGGTGTTGGTGAGCGGGAAGGCGCACATCGCGGCCTGTCCCGGCCGCACGCCGCTGACCGTGGGCGTGCCCAACCGGACACCGCGGCGTTGCGGGCCGGCGCCGTCGAGGGACCGCACGGCGAGGGAGTAGGAGAGGACGCCGCGCCCGTCGCGCCGGACGCCGATGACGTAGAAGTGCAGCCGGTTCGCGGTGTCGACCCACTCGTACGCCGAGCCGGAGTCCAGGCCGGCGTGGAAGGCCGCGTCGTTGAGCTGGCGGTGGTCGGCGATGGTCGCCATCACCGGGGTCCCGTCCGGACGACGGAAGTCGACCAGCCCGATGTCCTGGGGGTTGGCGTCGACGACCCAGTCGAAGCAGTTGTAGCCGCAGGTGTTGCCCTCACCGGTCTTGTTCTTGGCGATGATGACACCGCTGTCCGGGGTGAACGAGTCGAACCCCATCCGGTCGACCACCTCGAGCGTGTAGTGGTCCCAGCCGGTGTTGCCGTGGCAGAACGGGTTCGTGGTGAGGTCGCAGTCCGGCGTGCGGTCCGGGCGCCCCGGACCGTCGAGGCGGACCTTGATGCCGGACGTCCCGCCGGCGCCCGGGTCGACGGCACGCGCGGTGACCGTGTCGACGACGAGTCCGGTGCTGGCCAGGGCTTGGCGGCTGACGTCGAGCACGTTGCCCGCCGGCACGATGCCCGCGTGGATCCTGTTGCGGAGCATCAGGCCCGCCGGCGACCAGCCACCCATGTTCGGTGGGATGACCCAGCGCATGTGGTGACCGCCGGGACCGTTGAACGAGCCGCGGTCCATCATGTCCCACGGCGCGGAACCCACGCGGTGGAACGGTGTGGGCGGGTTCTGCCGGTCGGAGAACGGATTGTTGTTGTTGTCGCCGATGTTGAAGAAGTAGTGGGCCATCTCGTGGGTGATGGTCCCCGAGCTCTCCGCCTGCCGGATCGACGACAGGCCCCACTGCTGGGCGGCCGCGCGCCAGGACGTCCACTCGACGTACCGGGTCGGGGCCCAGTTCGGCAGCTCGCCCGCCGGGTCCACCGAGGCGGGCGGACCCCAGTCGTCGGGGATGTCCTCCTTGCGGTTGAACCGCATCTCGCCGAACTCCTGCCAGATGCTGGTCTCGTCGTAGCCGGCGTAGACCCGCAGGACCACGTCGTAGCCGCACTTGCTGTCCGGGCAGGGGATGCCGCGCGCGGCGAGGTCGGCCTGCCACACCCGGTCGGCGTCCCGGTCGAGGTTTCCGTCGCAGGTGAAGCCTGCCGGGCAGGCCGACTGCTGGTTCCACTCGTTCAGGCCGTACTCGAACAGGTTGCGGGGGAGCTGGTACGCGCCGAACGTGTCCAGCTGCCCGACGCCGAGCCGGCCGCGGCTCTGCTCCATCCAGTACTCGTGGATGGTGCGGCCGTGGTTGTACTGGTTCGGGACCAGGTAGAAGTCGTGGTAGAACCGCGGCACGTCCGCCCGCGAGACCGGGTCGATCTGCGGGTTGCCGAACGGATCGCTGCCCTTCGGCCGGGTGATCACGAACGGCTGGTCGGGGAAGTCCACGGCGACCAGCGCGATCCGCAGCCCGCGCGCACTCGGGCGCGCGTCCGGGTCGTTCCAGGTGGTGCCCGGGATGTCCGTCCAGTCGTCCCAGGTCATGTCGTACTGGTTCTGCCAGTGCTGGGGATCGATCGGCGCCACCTCGAAGGCCGGTGGGCCCGCCTGGCTCACGACGGCCGCCGGTCCGACGGCGAGAACGGTGACGGCGACGGCGAGAACGCCGGAGAGTCGCTTCGGAACACGCGGCAGGGACAACCTCATCGCACGCCCTTTCGGTGCTCGATGATCGGTTACATGTAAAATACGACATGGCACCGTTCGCGTCCATGCACTGGAGCACCATCGATGGCTGAACTGCGGCACCTGGCTCTGCCATCGTTCGCGCGCTGGACGAGTGTCCGGGAGGAGGTCGCCAACGTGTTGCGGGGGGCGATCATCTCCGGCGAGATGAGGCCCGGCGAGCTGTACTCCGCCTCCAGCCTGGCCGAGCGCTTCGGCATCTCCGCCACCCCGGTCCGCGAGGCGATGCTCGACCTCGTCAAGCAGGGGCTCGTCGAGGTGGTCCGCAACCGGGGCTACAAGGTCACCGAGATCTCCGAGGCCGACCTCGACGAGATCACCCAGATCCGGCAGCTGCTGGAGCCGACCGCGGCCGCCGAGGCGGTCCCGCACATCGCGGCCGGCGAGCTGGATGCCTTGCGGGAACTGGCATCCGCCATCGTCGACGCCGCGGCGGCGGGGAACCTCGTCAGCTACGTCAACGCCGACCGGGAGTTCCACCTGCGGCTGCTGCGGGCCGCCGGGAACAACCGGCTGGTCAGGATCGTCGAGGAGCTCCGCGCGCAGACCCGCCTCTACGGCCTGTCCGCCCTCGTCGCCTCCGGCCGCCTGGTCGACAGCGCCCAGGAGCACGTCGAGATGTGCGACCTGATCGCCGCGGGGGACGCGAAGAAGCTGAAGCGGCTGATGGGCACCCACCTCGGCCACACCCGCCGCGAGTGGGCCGGCCGCGCCCCGGAGTAAACGCCTACCCCGACCGGTCTCCTTGACGTGCAATTCTGACGATCAGTAACATTGCACACCTTACATGTCATCTGGCACCAATGATGGTGGGGAACTGGATGAACGAGGACCTCTCCCGGCGGCATGTCCTGCGCCTGGGCGCGCTGGCGGCGGCGGCCCCGGCGGCGCTGCCCCTGATGTCCGGCGAGGCGCTCGCCGAACCGCCGGCTTCCCCGTCGGGGACCGGCTTCCCGAGCCCCCGCAGCTGGCGGGTGCGGCCCTTCGACCTGGACCAGGTGAGGTTGGGCGACAGCGTGTTCCGGGAGAAGCGGGACCGCCTGCTGTACTTCGCCCGCGAGTACGGGCCGACGGTGGTGGACGGCGTCCGTGACGAGCAGCGCGGTCCCGACCGCATGCTCCGCGGTTTCCGCGTCAACGCCGGGCTCGACCACAGGGGCGCCCGCCCGATCGGCAGCTGGGAGACGCCGGACGGGAACCTGCGCGGCCACTACACCGGCCACTTCCTGACGCTGCTGGCCCAGTCCTCCGCGTCGACCGGCGAGCGGATCTACCGGGACAAGCTCGACTACCTGGTCACGGCCCTGGGCGAGTGCCAGGACGCGCTGGCCGCCGCCGCGAGCAGGCCGACTCCCCGGTTGCCCGGCCGGTCCGGCACCGCCATCCGGCTGACCGGCACCCCGAACGGCCACGTCACCGGCGACGCCGACCACATCGCCGTGCCCGCCGCCGTCATCGCGGGCCTGACCGACTTCACCGTGGCGACCTGGGTCAACCTGGCGGTCCGGGACGCCGACGCGCGGATCTTCGACTTCGGCCGCCCGGGCGACAACGTCGCCGACTCGACGGTGCGGATGTACCTCGCCGCGCACACCGCCACCGGCGGCCCGCGGTTTGCCATCAACGCCGGCAAGGGCGAGCAGCGGGTGGACGCCACCACCCAGCTGACCGCGGGCACGTGGGCGCACGTCGCCGTCACGAAGGCCGGTAACGCCGCCACCGTCCACGTCGACGGCGTGGCCGCCGGCACCGGCACGATCGACCTCACCCCGGCGGAACTGGGCGCGACGACCAACTGGCTTGGCCGCGCCCAGTTCCCACAGGTCAACATCAAGTTCCTGAACGGGATGCTCGACGAGTTCCAGATCTTCGGGCGGGCCCTCACGCCCGAGGAGGTCGCGGTGGTCGCCCAGCGCGCGGACGCCCTGGGCACCGCCGATTTGGTGGCCTGGTACCGGTTCGACGAGGCGCCCGGACCGTCCGTCGTGGACTCGTCCGGGCGGGGCAACCACGCCGAGTTCTTCGGCGCCACCGACGGCCGGCGGCACCCCGGGTTCCTGTCGGCCTACACCGAGGCCCAGTTCATCCGGCTGGAGGAGTTCACGAACTACAGCGGCGCCGGCATCTGGGCGCCGTACTACACACTGCACAAGATCACCCGCGGCCTGCTCGACGCGTACCACCTGGCCGGCAGCACGCGGGCACTGGAGATCGCCCGCAAGATCGGCGACTGGGTGCACAGCCGGCTGTCCACACTGGACCGCGAGCGGCTGAACCGGATGTGGTCGCTGCACATCGCCGGCGAGTACGGCGGGATGAACGAGAACATGGCCCATCTCGCGGCGCTGGAACGTGACCCGGCCCGCAAGGCCGCGTACCTGGCGACCGCGACGTGCTTCGACAACCGCCGCACGGTGTTCCCCGCGGCGGTGGAGAACCGGGACGTGCTGCGGGGCATCCACGTCAACCAGCACGTGCCGCAGTTCATCGGCTACCTGCGGGTCTACGAGCAGAACACCGCCGGCCGCGAGTACCACACCGCGGCCGAGAACTTCTGGCACATGGTGGTGCCCCACCGCATGTTCAGCCACGGCTCGGCCGGCGGCCAGTACGCGGCGGGTGACGGCTACCCGCAGAACACCAACGCCGAGCTGTTCCAGCCCCGCGACGACATCGCCGGTTCGCTGACCTACCAGACGCGTCCCGAGACCGACTCGGGCAGCGGCGGCGGCGAGACGTGCTCCACCTACAACCTGTTGAAGCTGACCAGGAACCTGTTCTTCCACGACCCCGACCCGGCCTACATGGACTACTACGAACGGGGTCTGCTGAACCACATCCTCGGCTCCCGGCAGGACGTGGACAGCGCGGTCGAGCCGATGGTGACCTACTTCCTGCCCGCCCACCCGGGCGCCACGAGGTGGTTCGGCAACCTCGGCACCTGCTGCGGCGGCACCGGCCTGGAGAACCACACGAAGTACCAGGACTCGATCTACTTCCGTTCCGCTGACGGGACGGTGTTGTACGTCAACCTCTACATCGCGTCGACGCTGCGGTGGGAGGGCTTCACGGTCACCCAGGAGACGGACTTCCCGAGGGAGCAGAGGAGCACGCTGACGGTCACCGGCCGGGGCTGGCTCGAGCTGCGGCTCCGGGTGCCGGGCTGGGTCCGCACGGGCTTCGGGGTCACGATCAACGGTGTCCCCCAACACGTGCGGGCCGTGCCCGGCACGTACCTCAGCCTGAAGCGGAGGTGGCGGCCGGGTGACCGCGTCGAGATCGCGATGCCGTTCACCCTGCGCGTGGAGCGTGCCCCGGACGATCCGGCCGTGCAGAGCCTGTTCTACGGCCCGCTGGTACTCCCGGCCCTGAGCGACTCCCGGACCTGGCGGACGTTCTCGTTCTACCGGCACCTGAAACTGGACGGTGACCTGGGCGCGGCGATCACCCCGCTGGGGGAGCCGAACTTCTTCACCACGCACGACCACACCCTGCGCCCGCTCTACATCGGCATCGACGACGCCCACCACGTCTACTTCCGGCGCGTGGAACCGACGATCGTGTTCGGGGCGGTCGACTCCGGCGTCTCCAACGAACCCCTGGACGACGAGGGCCACTCGTTCCTCGACCGCGTCTGGCAGGCGGCCCCGTTCCCCACCCACGCCCGCTTCGTCCACCGGGTCCGCGACGTGTCGGGGGAGTGGCTGGCCCGCGGCCGCCTCACCAAACAGGACCGCCAGACCGTCCTCACCGCCGCGGTGCGCGCCGAGGACAGCCTGCGCCCCTGACGCCGGAGCCGTCCCTATCATCTCTCGGTGACCACTTCGCCCGAGGGAAGACACCGCCTGCCACGGCCGCTGCCGTGGCAGGCGAGATCAGGCAGCGTGCCCGCCATGCCCGGCGCGGGAAGCGGGTACCTGGCGTCACTGCGCGAACTCCTGGAACGGATCCGGGCATCGGACCGGCTGCTCGACACCACGCTCCACCGGCCCACCGCCGAATCACCCGTCACGGTCCGGGACGCGGCGCGGCGGCTCGGGAAATGCGGGATCCTGCAACGCGTGGGACGGCATTCGGTCACCCTGACCGCCCACGCCGAACACTGGCTGGCCTCGGGGGATGACGACCACCTGATCGCCGTCCTGCACGCGAACGTCAAGTTCGTCGGGGAGCTGCTCGCGCGGCTGGCGGAGTCGGCGGGCGGGCTCACCCACGAGGAACTGTGCGACACCGCGAACGAGCGGTACGACATGCGGTGGAACACGCTCGACCAGCTGCGGAAGCGGACGACGTGGCTGCGCACCGCCGGACTGGTCGAGCTGCGCTTCGACCACCGCGTCACGCTGCTGGACGCGGGCGTGAACCTGCTGGCGCGGCTGGAGGTCGAGCCACCCGTCGACACGGCCCCGGCCGGCGCGGCGCCGGTCCCACCCGACCTGCCCGCGCCGGCACCGGTGATCGGTGGACTCCTCGACGAACTCGACGAACAGGCCCTCCGGGGCCGCAAGCTCGCCATCGGCTACGTCCCGACGAGCCAGGGCGGCGACATCGTCGACAGCCTGCGGGTGCTCACCTCGGGGTTCGTGCCGGGCGCGAGCAGGCAGGAGTTCGAGAGGCTCTGCGCCGACCATTTCCAGATCAAGGAGTCGTCGGCCGCCGCCGCGTTGACCGCGCTGCTGGCCTGCGGTCTGGTCGAGCAGATCGGCCCGGCGAAGTACCAGGCCAGCGCGGCCGGCATGGCCTGGCTGGAGGACGGCCACGACCTCGACCTGGTCCGGTTGGTTCATTCGCGCATCGCGTGTTTCGGCGAGCTGCTCGTCGACATCGAGAAGGCCGACCGCGCTCCGTCGCTGGCGAAGTACACCGCGGCGAGGTACGGCCTGCCGCGGGAGGACCCGGCGGGCACGAGGACCCGCCTGCACATCCTGCTCGCGTGCGGGCTCATGGAGGAGACCGGCTGGGCGCGCTACCGGCCGAGCCCACTGGGCGTCGCCTTCCGCGACACCCTCCCGCTGCAGGCGCCGGTGGAACGGACCCGGTCTATCCAGGAGGACACCGAGGAGCCTGGTTCGGCGAGCCCCGCGGAGTCGCTGGCGGACCGGCTGACCGAGGCGGCCCGGGACGGCGCCAACCCGACCCGGCTGGAGCACGTCGTGTGCGAGGTCCTCAACTACCTCGGGTTCAACGCCGTGCACCTCGGCGGTTCCGGTCGTACCGACATCCTCGTGCGGTACCAGGAGCTGCCCGGGGTCGAGCGGCGCGTCATCGTCGACGCCAAGGCGGCCACCAACGGCGTCGTGGAGGAACGGCAGGTCAACTTCGACACCCTGAACCTGCACAGGGACAAGCACGAGGCCGAGGTCATCGCCGTGGTCGGCGCCGCGTTCGGCGGGCGGCTGCCCGAGTTCGCCCGGAACCGGAACGCGGTGCTGGTCGAGGCGGCGTTCCTGGCGGAGGTCGTGCGCCGGCACGACGCCGCCGGCCTCGGCATGGCCGAGCTCTCGGCGTTGTTCACCCCCGGCGTCGACGGCCCGGCCCGGCTCCGGCTCGCGTGGACGGCGCCGGAACGAGCGCGGTCCCTGTGCACGCAGGTGGTCGCGGCCCTCGCGCGCGAGGCACGCGACCACGACGAGGTGACCCGGGGCTCGCTGACCTTCGACCAGCTCTGGGTCTTCCTCCGGACGGAGATGGACCCCAAACCCAGGGAGAAGGACGTCCGGGACGCGCTGGCACTGCTCGAGTCGCCGGCGCTCGGCGTCGTGCGCAGGACCGGTGACCGCTACCTGGCGGTCGAGCATCCCGGGGTGATCGCCCGGCGCCTGCGTGCGCTGGCACGTGCCGCCCAGGACGCGGCCCACCTGCTCGAATAGGTGGTCTCCCCCACCACGCGGTGGGGCCCCATGCCCTGAAGGACCCCTTCGGGACGTTGAGTGCCCTGAAGGGGTCCTTCAGGGCGGGCGGGCCGGTAGGCTCCGCCGGCATGCGGGTGGTGTATGCGCCGGAGCGTGACGGGGACCCCGATCCCGGGGAGGTCGTGTGGGGCTGGGTGCCCTACGAGGACGACCCCACGATGGGGAAGGACCGGCCGCTGTTGGTCGTCGGGTATGCCGACGAGGCGGGCAAGCGGTTGCTGGCGGTGCCGCTGAGCAGCAAGAACCCCGAGCACAAGCGGGACGCCCACGAGTGGGTGTCGGTGGGGTTCGGCGAGTGGGACCGCGACCAGCGGGAGAGCTTCGCCAACGCCGACCGGCTCCTGCGGTACGAGGCGGAGGAGGTCCGCCGGGAGGGCGCCGCGCTGCCGCGGGACCGGTTCGACGACGTCGTCGCCAAGCTGCGGGACCTCGGCAACCTGCCCTGAGCGGGGGTCACGCCGCATGGCGGATGATCTCCAGGACCTCGTCCACATGGGACTTGTGGGTGCGGAAGCTCAGCACGCACAGCCGGATGGTGTGCCGGCCACCCACCCGGGTGCTCGACAGGTACACCCGGCGCGTGCCGTTGACGCGGGACAGCAACCGTTCCGTGGCGGCGTCGCCGGCGGGGGAGCGGAAGACTGACACCGTCAGGTCCGGGGGCAGCGGCACCTCGAGCCCCGGGACGCCGGCCAGCGTCTCGTGGACGTGCGCGGCCAGGTCCAGCTTCTCGTCCAGCTCGCGGCGGAACGCGTCGACGCCGTGCAGGTGCAGGGGGAGCCACAGCCGCAGGCCCCGGTAGCCGCGCGTCAGCTCCGGGCCGAGGTCGGCGGCGTCCGGCCGGGTGTCGCGGTCGAAGTCCTGCAGGAAGTCGCCGGTGGCGGCGTGCGCGGCACGCAGGCGGGCCTCGTCGCGGACCAGCAGCACACCCGTGCCGAACGGTAGGAACATGCTCTTGTGCGGGTCCAGCGTGACCGAGTCCGCGCCCGTGATCCCGGTGAGCACCTCCCGGCCCCGCGCGGTCAGCTGGAACGCGCCGCCGTACGCGCCGTCGACGTGGAACCACAGGTCCTCGCGGCGGGCCAGCTCACCGGCGTCCGCCAGCGGGTCCACGGTGCCGGTGCTCGTGGTGCCGGCCGTGCCGACCAGCAGGAACGGACGCCGGCCGGCCGCCCGGTCGCGGGCGATCACCGCGGCGGCCGTGTCGACGTCGAGGCGCAGCGCGGCGTCCACGGGTACGGTGCGGACCTGGTCGGCGGCGAGGCCGGCGATCCGCGCCGCCTTGGCCACGCAGTAGTGCGCCTGCTCCGTGACGTACAGCGTGCCGCGCGGGTCCGGGCCGCCCAGCCGGTCCTCGCGGGCGGCGTGCACGGCGGCGAGCGTGGCGATCGACGCGCCGGAGGTGAACAGCCCACCCGCACCCGCCGGCAGCTCGAACACCTCGCACAGCCAGCGCAGGACACTGTGCTCGATGGCGGCGAGCGCGGGTGCGGGGCCGGCGATGCCGGTGTACCGGTTGACGGTCTGGGACAGGAACTCGGCGAGCACCGAGCTGTACAACCCACCCGCCGGGAAGTACGCGAAGTAACGCGGCCCGGCGGTCTCGATCGCCCGGCCCGCCGCGTCGCCGAACCGGGCCAGCAGGTCGGCGAAGTCGCCGGGGCCCTCGGGCGGCGGCGCGAGCAGGCGCGGGGGCACGGGCGCGTCGTGCCTGCTCGCCGGCGCGTCCTCGAGTCCGGTCACGAAGTCCTCGACGAACGCGGTCGCCGCCGCGGTCCACGCCTGCCTGGTCTGCCGGTCGGGTTCCATGCCGGCAGGCTAGGAGCCGGCGTCGTCCCGGGCTTGTACGTTATTGCGCTGGTAGCGCCCTGGCGTGACCCCGACGAGCCGGCGGAAGTGCCGCGAGAGGTGCGACTGGTCGGTGAACCCGACGGCGACCGCGACCGTCGCGGCCGGCACCCCGTCGTCCAGCAGCGCCCGCGCCCGGCGGACGCGTAACTGGTTGAGGTACGCGTGCGGCGGCAGCCCGTACCGGGCGCGGAACGCCCGCAGCAGCGCGAACCGGCTCGTGCCGGCCAGGGCCGCCAGCTCGTCGAGGCTGGGTGGGTCGACCAGCCGGGCGTGCAGGACCTCGCGGACCGCCGCCGCCTGCCGGGCACCGCCGCGCCGTGGCACCACCCGCGGTCCACCGCCGTATCCCCGCCACAGCAGGGAAAGCGCGGTCAGCAGCAGTGTCTCCGACGCGAGCCGGTCCGCCGACCGGGTCGCCACGTGGGCCCGCCCGAGGATCTCGGCGGCCACGGGGTCCTGCACGACCTGCCGGGTGAACCACGGGTCCCGGCTCCCGGTCGCGGCCGCCACCACGTCGACGCTCGGGTAGAACACCCGGTACGCCCAGCCCACGTCGTCGACCGGGCCGCCGGTGTGCGCCACGTCGGGGTTGAGCAACGCCACCCCGCCCACGCCGATCACGTGCCGCGTCCCGCCGGCCCACAGGCCGCTGGTGCCGGCCCGCACCACCCCGAGCGCGAACGTCTCGTGCGTGTGCCGCGTGAACCCGTGCCGGGTGAACCTGGCCCGCATCAGGTCGACCCCGGACACGGCGGGGTGGTGCCAGTAGTGCGCTACATCCAACTCGGCGCCGCCGGACTCCACGACGCCAAGCTAACCACGGGAATTCGTTCAGTGGCTTGACTTTCTCCGCGATCTGGACACCGCGCGCCGGCCCGTGGTGAGATCGGGGAAGCGGTTTTACAACGATGTAAAACCCGGTCTGGTCTCTTCGCCCCTGCAGATTGGACGAGACGTTGAGCGCACGCACTGTGATCGCCGCGGTGGTGGCCGGCCTGTTGGCGAGCGGAGTCGCCGCGGCCGAGCCGGCCGGGCACCGCCTCCCCGACTACTCCACCGCCGAGGCCGGCAACCCGTTCGTGGACGGGTGGTACGCCGACCCGGACGTCGCGATCTACGACAACGAGTACTGGGTCTTCCCCACCTCGTCCCGGGTGTACGAGGAGCAGACCTACCTGGACGCCTTCTCCTCGCGTGACCTGGTCAACTGGACCAGACACCGGAACGTGCTCACCATCGACGACGTGTCGTGGGCGCACAAGGCCGTCTGGGCACCCGCCCCCGTGGCCCGAAACGGAAAGTACTACCTGTACTTCGCCGCGAACGACATCCAGAGCAACGCCGAACTGGGCGGCATCGGCGTCGCGGTCGCCGACCGGCCGGAAGGCCCGTACGTCGACGCGCTCGGCAAGCCGCTCATCGGCCAGTTCGTCAACGGCGCCCAGCCCATCGACCAGGACGTGTTCATCGACTCCGACGGCCAGGCGTACATGTACTACGGCGGCTGGGGCCACTCGAACGTCGTCAGGCTCAACGCGGACATGACCAGCCTGGGCACCTTCGCCGACGGCACCACGTTCAGGGAGATCACGCCCGAGAACTACGTCGAGGGCCCGCAGATGTTCAAGCGGAACGGCAGGTACTACCTCATGTGGTCCGAGGGCGGCTGGACCGGACCGAACTACGCGGTGTCCTACGCCATGTCCGACTCGCCGACCGGGCCGTTCACCAGGCTCTCCCGGGTGCTGAGCCAGGATCCCGCGGTGGCCAGGGGATCCGGCCACAACTCCGTGCTCAACATCCCCGGCACCGACAGCTGGTACATCTTCTACCACCGGCGCCCGCTCAACCTGACCGACGCCAACCAGCGGCAGGTCAGCTACGACCGGATGTACTTCAACGCCGACGGCACCATCAGGCCGGTCACCATGCTGGTGAAGGACAACTTCGACGACCGCAACGCGATCGGCTGGACGACCTACGGCGGCTCCTGGTCCACCGCCGGCGGCGCGTACACGGCCACGCCGTCGGCGGGCGGCAAAGCCTTGCTGGTGACCAACTTCGGTGACCTCGTCTACGACGCGACCGTCAACCTCAAACCGGGCAACGGGGACGCCGGTGTCGTGTTCCGGGCGACCCAGCCGGCCACCGGGGTCGACAGCTACCGGGGCTACTACGCCGGGATCAGCGCCGCCGGCCGGGTCCTGCTGGGCAGGGCGGACAACGGGTGGACACCGCTGGCGTCGGCGCCCATGACCATCCGCCCGGGGCGCGCGTACCACCTGCGCGTCGAGGCCGTCGGCTCGTCGATCACGGTGTACGTCGACGGCGGCCGGAAGCTCTCGGCCACCGACGCCAGCTTTGCCAGTGGCGCCAACGGGGTGCGGGTGTTCAACGTCGGTGCCACCTTCGACGACCTAGCCATCGCCCATCGCTGATGGCGCCAGCAGGACTGTTCCCGTGAGCGGCAGGTCGGTCGCGGACGTGCCGACCAGGACGGTGTACTCGCCCGGCTCGTAGTGCCAGCCGCCGGCCTGCCAGTCGGCGAAGGCGCGGCGGGGGAGGGGGATCGTGAGCCGGGTGGTGTCCCCCGCCGCCGCCCGCACGACCGCGTGGGCGGCGAGCCAGCGGACCGGGCGGTCCACTGTGGACTCCGGGCGGGACAGGTAGACCTGGACGACCTGCTTGCCGGCGCGCCCGCCGAGGTTGGTGACCGACAGCCGGACCTCGGCGGGCGTGGCGTCGAGGTCGGTGAGGCGCCAGGTGGTGTAGCCGAGCCCGTGGCCGAACGGGTACGCGGGCTCGGTGCCGGCCTTCAGCCAGGCGCGGTAGCCGAGGTGGATGTCCTCGTCGTAGTGGACCCGGCCGTCGACCGGGGTGACGTCGAGGCCCGGCACGTCCTCGGTCCGCGCGGGCCAGGTGGTGGGCAGCCGACCACCGGGCTCCACCCGGCCGAGCAGCACGTCGGCCAGCGCGTGGCCGGTCTCCTGGCCGCCGAAGTAGGTCACCAGCAGCGCGGCGACGTCGTCGCGCCACGGCAGGAGCACCGGGGAGCCCGCGTTCACCACCACGACCGTGGGAGTGCCGGTGGCGGCGACCGCGCGCACCAGGTCGTCCTGGCGGCCGGGCAGTGCGAGGCCGGTGCGGTCGAAGCCCTCGGACTCGACCTGGGAGTTGGTGCCGACCACGACCACCGCGACGTCCGCGTCGGCGGACGCGCGCGCGGCCGCGGCGATCGACGCGTCGGGGTCCTGGTCGACGGGCCGGCTGCCGGCCGTGATGCCGAGGACGCCGCCGGGGGCGGTCATGCTGGACGTCAGGTCGAACTCCACCCGCACGTCCACCGGGACGCCGGCGGTGAGGGTGTGGGGGACCGTGGCCGCCGGCGGGAAGAGCAGGGCGGCGCCCAGGTCCGCGCCGACCGCGTCCGCGGTGGCCTCCCGGCGCAGGTCGCCGTCCACGACGATCCGCCCGGTGCCGACCGCGGCGAAACCGAGGCCCACCTCGCCCGACTCGGCCGGGGTCCAGGTGGTGGAGAGCTCGAGGGTGGCGGCGGTCGTGACGGGGGCGTCGCCACCGAAGTAGGTCAGCGCCGTGGCGAGGCGGTCCTCGCGGAACAGCTCGCCGCCGTCGGCGTCGAGGAACCGGACGAGCATGCCCGGTTTGCCGGTCGCCGGGTTGACGATCTCGTCACGGGGCAGCTCGGCCAGGCCGTGCCCTGAAGGACCCCTTCGGGACGTTCAACGTCCCGAAGGGGTCCTTCAGGGCGTTGGTCGCCGGGTGTCGGGTCGAGTGCGCCGACTCGTTCGGCGAGGCGCAGGATGCGCAGCACCTTGTCGTCCACGGTGGACTCCGGGAGGTGCCCCTCCTTGACCGCGGCGACGAGTGCGTCGCCCCACGGTCCCTGCGGGCCGGGCATGACGAGGTCCTGGGCGGCCGACGCCGACGCCAGGGACCGGACGGCGGTCCAGTCGCTGACCACGACGCCGTCGAAGCCCCACTCCGACTTCAGCGGCGTGGTCAGCAGCTCGTGCTCGGTCGCGGTGACGCCGTTGACCGCGTTGTACGACGACATCACGAGCCACGCCTGCCCGGCCGCCTGCTCGAACGCCAGCAGGTACAGCTCACGCAGCGCCCGCTGCGACACCTCGGTGCTCGCGGTGAACCGCTCGGTCTCGTAGTCGTTGGCGACGTAGTGCTTGGGCGTCGCCGCGACCCCGTTGTCCTGCAGGCCGCGGACGTAGGCGGCGGCCAGGCCGGCGGTGAGCACCGGGTCCTCGCTGAACGCCTCGAAGTGCCGGCCACCCAGCGGGGACCGGTGCAGGTTGATGGTGGGGCCGAGCACGACGTCCACCCCCTTGCGCCGGGCCTCGGCGGCGAGCACCGCGCCGTAGCGGTACGCCAGGTCCTCGTCCCACGACGAGGACAGCGCGGTCGCCGACGGCAGGTTGAGCGACGGGTCCCGCTCGTCCCACACCTCGCCACGCACGCCCGACGGGCCGTCGGAGAGCAGCATCCGGCGCAGGCCGATCGCCTCGAGGGGCCAGGTGGTCCAGAAGTCCCGCCCGGTCAGCAGCCGGACCTTGTCCTCCAGGGTGAGCCGGCCGAGCAGCGCGACGAGGTCCATGGTCAGTCCTTCCGCGGGGCCGCGAGGTCGTCGGCGAGCGCGCGCAACGTCGCGGCGGGGATGATCCCCAGCCGGGCCAGCCGCAGGAGCGAGGCACCGGGCGGCAGGGTGAGCTGCTCGGTCTGGACCAGCCCCGGGACGTGCCGTTCGACCACGGCCCGCGTGGCGGGGTCCTGCAGCAGCTCGAGCACGGGCGTGCCGAGCAGTTCGCCGTCGGGCACGTCCGCCAGCGGCTCCGCGACCGCGGCGGCACGGGCCGCCTGCGCCCGGACGAGCAGGTGCGCCGGGCCCGGCTCGGCGTCGAACGGGATACCCAGGCGCTCGAACTGGCTCGCCGGCGCGTCGTTCTCGTGCATGAGCCGCGCCAGCAGGCGGAGCATGCGCAGCTCCTGCTCGTCGTCGGCGAGCGGGTGGTCCTGGGCCGGGTCGGCCTCGAGGTCGAACAGCAGGGTGCCGTGCCGCCACGGGTTCATCCAGCTCGTCGTCGCCGGCATGCGCATGACCCGCAGCCCCTTGGTGAACGACAGCGGTTCGGCGGGCTCCCACCGGTCCAGCTCCCGCGGGCTGAAGCGGGCCCGCATGTGGGTGGGCATCAGGGTGAACTGCTCGAGCGGGCCGTTCGCCTCGGTGGCGGACGCGCGCATGTAGACGAAGCGGCCGTCGGTGACGTTGACGTGCCCGCCGTGGATGCCGAACAGGGTGCCGTCGCGCTCCTCGGCGCCGGCGAGGTCGCGGCCCCGCATGTCCGGCGGCGGCTCCACACCGAAGAAGCGCAGGACCGTCGGCGCGATGTCGATGGTCGCCGACAGGGAGGCGCGGCGGGTGCCGCGTTCGCCGGTGCGCGGGTCCCACAGGAACATCGGCAGGTGCACCAGCTCGTTGTACCAGGGCTGGAGCGACTTGGCCCACCACCCGTGCTCGCCGAGCAGGTAGCCGTGGTCGGTGTTGACGACCAGCATGGTGTCGCGCCACAGGTCGTGGTCGTCCATGAAGTCGAGGAGCCGGCCGAGCGAGTGGTCGCACATGGACACCAGCGCGGCGTACTCGCGCCGGGCGTGCTCCACCTGGGACGGTGGCTCGGTGACCTTCTCGTACCCCGGCCAGTCGAACTCGGGCCCGTCGTAGTCGTGCGGGTAGAGGTCCTTGTAGTTCCGGTGGGTGAAGAACGGCTCGTGCGGGTCGAACAGCTCCACCTGCAGCAGCCAGTCGTCCGCGGCGGCGTTGGTCTCCAGGAAGTGCATCCCGGCGTCCACGGTCCGCGTCTGGGAGTGCTCGGCCTCGGTCGGCATGTACCGCCGGTTGATCTCGTCCTGGCCGCGCATCGCGGCGGCCGGGTTGCCCGGCCTGCCCGGGGTCACCACCCCCTTCCACGGGTCGCCCTCCTGGCCGCGGAAGAACTCCCAGGTGGTGTACCGGGTGTGGTAGGTGGCGCCGCCGTCCTCCCAGTAGTGCGGGTGGTCCGAGGCGAGGTGGGTGTGCACCCCGTTGTCCCGCAACAGTTGCGGCATCGAGTCGTCGAACGGTTCGAGCGGGCCCCAGCCGCGGTGCAGGAAGTTGTGCCGGCCGGTGTGCAGCTCGCGGCGGGCGGGCATGCAGGGCATGGAGCCGGCGTAGAAGTTGTCGAAGGTGACCGCGCGTTCGGCGAGCCGCTGGAAGTTCTTCGCCTGCACGAAGGTGTCCGCGTACGGCGGCAGCAGGTGCCGGTTGAGGCTGTCGAACATGAGGATGATCGCCCTCATCGGGTGCCCTCACGGTCGGCCGGCCGTCCCTTGTGGACCTCGTGCGCGGCGTCGAGGAGTCGCGTGCGCAGCTCCTCGCAGGCCGCGACGTGCGCGTCCATGGCGGCGGCGCCGGTCTGGTGTGCCCACTCCCCGACGAACTCGGCCAGCGGCGCGTCGTACGGCAGCGCCGGGTCGCGCGGCACTGTCCGGTCGCGGAACCGGAACCGGGCGATCTCGTCCCGGCGGGTGTTGATCTCGGTCTCCAGCAGCCGGAGCACCTCCTCGACCGCCATGAACCCGGCGAAGCCCAGCCGGACGCCGAACTCCGGGTCCTGGAAGCGGGTGGGCGGGTGGTAGGGGCCCTTCAGCCAGTCGAGGAACAGCGTCGCGCCCTCGGCGGTCACGTGGTAGCGCTTGGCGTCCTGCGCACCCGGCCGCGGCTCGACGGTGTGCGCCACCCAGCCCTGGTTCTCCATTGTGGACAGTGAGCGGTACACCTGGCTCATCTGGGTGTTGGACCGCTGGAACCGGCCGAAGGTGTCGAGGTACTTCTTGAGGTCGTAGCCCGTGCTGGGTTGGCGCAGCAGCACGCCGAGCAGGATGTTCTCGAGCTTCATCGCCCCATGTCCTCCATGCGGTGTCGACCGTGGCCTCGTTGACAGGGTACTCCACAAGTGTCATGGTATTCCACAACTCACATGGTTGGTCGTCCCAGCAGGAGGCAACGATGCCCCAACCAGCGACAGTCGCCGACGACACCCGTTCCCCGACCACGTCGAACACCGTGCCGCACCGCTGGCGCGGGCTGGCCCTGCTGACCGGCACCATGGTCGTCGACAACGACGAGTCCAAGCTCATCAGCACGCTGTTCCCCATGCTGCGCGGTGCGCTGGCGCTGCCGACGTCCGCGCTCGGGGTGCTGGTCGCGGTCGGGCAGCTGGTCGGCATCGTCTTCGGTCCGTTCTGGACCTGGCTGTCCCGGCGGGTCAGCCGCAGGACCGTCCTCTTCGTCTGCAGCGGCGTGTGGGGGGTGTGGAGCGTCGCCGCGGGCTTCGCGCAGAACTTCGCCCAGCTGCTGGTGTTGACCACCATCGGCATGGCGGGGTTCGTCGGTGCGCAACCCATCGTGAGCGAGCTGATCGCCGACCTGTTCGACGACCGCACACGCGGTCGCGCCGTCGGGTACCTGTACGGGGTGCTCCAGCTGGTCAGCTCGGTGCTGGGACCGGTGCTGGGGCAGCTGTCCACCGTCGAGGACGGCTGGCGGTACGGGTTCTTCGCCTCCGGCGTGTTGAACATCGTGATGGGTGTGCTGATCCTGCTGTTCCTGAAGGACCCGGGCATCGGCGCGTCCGAGCCACACCTGGCCGCACTGTCCACAGAGGAACGTGCGGCGCGGTCGAGGATCACCAGGGCGCGCCTGGTGGAGATGATGCGCATCCGGACGTTCGTGCTGATGCTGGGGCAGCGGCTCCTGTCCTCGCACCTGCTGATCCTGAGCTTCGGCGTGGTGTTCCTGGTCGACGTGTACGGGTTCTCCAACGCCGAGGCGGCGCTGGTCCTGTTGCCGAGCGGCATCGGCTACTTCCTCGGCACGCTGGTCGGCGGCGAGGTGGCCGACCGCGTCCAGCGCCGCAACCCGCGCACGGGCCGGATCATGCTGCTGCAGGTGGCGCAGCTCGCGTTCGGTGTGGTCGCGTACGTCGGCTTCCAGTTCGACTGGGGCAGCATCGCGGTCTACTCGGTGTTCTTCGGCGTGCTCAGCTTCCTGCAGGGCGTGAACCCGGGGATCAACCGGCCGATCGTCATGTCCGTCGTGCCGCCGGAACTGCGTGCCGCCGCGTTCACCGTGATGTTGTCGATCGTGCAGTCCATCGGGTGGGCGATCTACGCGCTGGGCGCCGGTTTCCTCGCCGACGCCATCGGGTTGCGGGCGACCTTCCTCTGGCTGCTGGTGATCGTCATGATCGTCAACGGGCTGTTCGTCTCGCTCATCTACCGCCCGTACGTCCGCGACAGCGAGGCCATGGACGCCGAGCTGGCCGCACGGAGTGTCCGTGGGTGACCAGGACCTGTACGCGCCGCGCCGAGTTCACGGCCCGCCGTCTTGCTGATGACGGTGGAGGAGGCCTCACCTTCTCGCGGCCAGCCAGGCCTTCGCGGCGGTGAGGGACGGGCGGCCGGCCGGCACCCGGTGCAGGGACGAGTCAGATTCCAGCTCCAGCAGGAGGATGTCCGCCGGCCGGTCCGCCGGATCGACGCCACCGCCGGGTATCCCGCACAGGGCTAGCCACTCGTCGTCGTCCAGCTCGTCGTTGGCGATCCGCCACAGCGTGGCGTGCCCGTCGGCGGCGATCTTCCGGGGAGCGGCGTTGCGGAGCAGCCACTCGGAGCCCATCCGGTCGACGATGACCTGGCGGCGTTCGCTGTTGCGTTCCGTGCGCCAGTCGGCCGCGGTGAGCTCGCCCGTGACGTACCGTTCGGGCACGACGATCCCGTGCCAGGCGTGCACGTCGGTGCCGTCGAGGTAGCGCACGGCGGGCCCGCCGGCGCGGTGCAGCCGGTCGGTCCCGTCGTCGCCGGTCTCCAGGTGGACCTCCAGCGGCCGCTCGGCCACGACGCACGCCCGCTCGGTCGGCCACCACCAGCCCGCGCTGCGCAACAGGGTCGCCCACAGCTCCAGCCGGCGCGCCGTGGCCGGGAACGCCCTGGGGGACACCGAGAGCGGCCACGCGGGGCGGCGCCCGGTGACGCAGACGAACGCCGGGTCGCCGGGGTCCAGACCGGCCACCGGCCGCTCGTCGAGGTTCCAGTCCAGGAAGAGTTCCTTGCCGAGGACCGCGCCCAGCCCGTCCGACCGCGCCGGCTCCACCGCGAACGGCGACTCCACCCACACGAACCGCGGCCGGGCCCGCGCCGCCGCGGACTGGAGCCGTGACAGCTCGTACAGGCCGGTGATCGCCGCCTCCGCCGCGGCCCGGTCGGCCGGGCCGACGCCTTTCACATGCGCCCGCAGCTCCCGCCAGAGCGTCTCGTGCACCGCCGCCGGCATGGCGCCGGCGGCCTTCTCCCTTTGCTGTCGCCGCGTGAACATCGTGTACCGCCGGGTGCCTGAGATCGTTCCGCCGTTCTCACCCTATGCCGTGGGTGGCCGACGAGGACCACGACCGACCCTGGGACGGCCGGCAGCTCACCCGCGTGGTAGCGCGAGCGCGGGTCGGCGGTGTTCCTCCGCACCCGCCACGCGGTGGCCCGGACGGTGCGGCTGGTCTGGGGTGCGCGTTCGGCCATCAATGTCTGGCGAACAGGGCCGCGGCGGCGCCACCCCGCCCTGCCGTCGCTAGGGTGCGCTCGTGGATGATGTTCTCGTCGTTGGTGGGGGACCGGTCGGCCTGTGGCTGGCCGGGGAGCTCGGGCTCGCCGGGGTGCGGACGGTGCTCGTCGAGCGGTTGGCCGAGCGGAGCCCGCACTCGAAGGCGTTGGGGCTGCACGCCAGGACGCTCGAGGTGTTCGCGGCCCGCGGCGTGGTGGACGAGTTCCTCGAGAACGGCATCCGGTTGCCGGCCTGGCATTTCGGGATGTTGCCGGACCGGCCCGACTACTCGCGGCTGGACACCCCGTACCCGTTCGTGCTCGCGTTCGGCCAGGCGCGGACCGAGGAGATCCTCGAACGGCGTGCGGTCGCGCTCGGTGCGCGGATCCTGCGTGGCCGCGAGGTGACGGGGCTGCGCGCGGACGACGAGTCCGTCACCGCCGAGCTGGCCGACGGTGGGCGGATCACCGCACGGTACGTCGTCGGCGCGGACGGGGCGGGCAGCACCGTGCGCCGCCTCGCGGGGATCGCCTTCCCCGGCGTGGACGGGACCGCGTTCGGGTTCCTCGGTGACGTCGTGCTCGACGCGCCGCCGCCGCCCGGGTTGGCGCTGCACAACGAGCACGGCGCGCTGATCGTCGCGCCGGTGCCCGGTGGCTTCTTCCGGGTGACCGGCTACGACGCCGCGGACCAGGAACCCGGCCGCCGCACGGTGACCCTCGACGAGCTCCGGGCGAGCGCGACCCGCATCGCCGGCACCGACTTCGGCATGCGTGATCCCGTGTGGCTCAGCCGGTTCACCAGCGCGACCCGGCACGCGAAGTCCTACCGGCAGGGCCGGGTGTTCCTGGCCGGCGACGCCGCGCACATGCACTTCCCCGCCGGCGGTGTCGGACTGAACGTCGGCGTCCAGGACGCGATGAACCTCGGCTGGAAACTGGCGGCGGCGGTGCGGGGCCGCGCCGCCCCGAACCTGCTCGACACCTACCACGACGAGCGGCACCCCGTCGGGACCGACCTCGTCGAGCACACCATGGCGCAGACCGCGCTGATCACCGCCGTCAGCCCGGAGGGACGCGCGCTGCGGGACCTGCTCAGCAGGCTCGTCGCCACGCAGCCGGGGATGGCGCGGGCGCTGGCCGAGAAGCTGTCGGGGATCGAGGTCCGCTACCCGGGCGAACACCCGCTCACCGGCACCCGGGTCGCCGACACCCGCGACCTCCTGTACGCCGGTCGCGCGGCCCTGCTCGCCCCGGGCGGCCAGGAACTCAAGGACGACGCCGGCGCGTTGGGCATCGACCTCACCGAGGACCTGCTCGGCCTCCCCGGCATCACCGCGGCCCTCCTCCGCCCCGGCGGCCACCTCTGGTGGGTCACCGAGGACACCGACCCGGTCCCCGCGGCCCGGGAGGCACTGCGCACGTTGGGCACCAGCTTCCGCGCCTGACAGCCACAAAACAGCTCCCGACCAGCGATGATCAGAACTGTCGGTGGCCACCGATATCGTCCCGCAGGGTGTCCTGGGGAGTGCCGGTCAGGTATTCCGTGGTGCCGGTTCGGTCGAGGATGCGGTTCAGGGTGCGGGGGCGGTTCACGATGTGGAGTGCCAGGCCCAGGGACGCGGTACGGCGGCGGAGCATGAGCAGGACCGACAGGCCGCGGGAGTCGCAGATCTCCAGGCCCCCGCAGTCGACGTGCAGCTCACGCAGCGACGGCTGCCGCACCAGTTCCGCCTCGATGGCACGCAGGAGCTCGTCGGCGTTGACGTGGGTGAGGTCGCCGGTCAGGGTGATGCGTCCGATGTGGACGGACGGGGACGCCCAGCTGTAGGTCAGCTCCGGCAGTGCGGTCATGCGTCGATCTCCTCGAGGTGGGTGGCTCCGGCCGTGAGGAAACGGCCGGCCCGCGGGAAGTCGTGCAGCTCGGCGGTCACCGACGCGACCAGCGCGATCATCGAGTACTCCTGGTCGGACAGGTGCGGCAGGTCGTCGATCGGCTGGTGCAGGTCCGTCGGACGGGGGAGTGGGGACCCGGCGAGCCGGGTCGCGGCGGCGCGGGCGTCCGGGGCCCACGCCTGGGCACCCAACAACCGGGCGTAGCGGCCGTCCGGGCCGAACGCGGCACCGCCGACGATCACGGGAACACCGGCCGCCTGGCAGGCGGTGATCGTGGCGTGTGCGGTCGGCAGCCGGGTGGGGATCGAGCTGGACAGGGCGACGGCGTCCGGCGCGGTGCGGTGCAGGTGCGCGATGAGGTGCGGCGCCGGGACCTGCGCGCCGAGGTAGTCGACCCGGAAACCCCGCAGCGTCAACGTTTCCGCGAGCAGGCGGGCGGGCAGCGCGTGCCACTCGCCGTCCACGCACGCCACGGCCGCCGACCTCGCGCAACGCGGGCGGCAGCAGGTCACGCATGAGCACGTCGGTGATCGCGGTCTGCTCGGCGTAGACCTGCGCCGCGGACATCGCGACCCCGGCCCGCGCCGCGAACAGCCGGGCGAACAGCTCCTCGTCCTCGCTGAACGCGGCCTGGCGGGAGTGGCGCAGCAGCACCAGCGCCCCGGCGGGCACACCGTGGCCGGGCAGGGGCGTCACCACGAGCGAGCCGACGTCCCCGAAGTCCGCGGGCCGCAGCCACTCCGGCGCGGCGGCCGGGTCGATCCACCGCGACGGCACCGGCGGGAAGCCCTGCAGCGCCTCACCCAGCCCCGGCACCTCCCCGGCGTCGACCGTGCGCCGGTCGTGCACCGGCTGCCCGTCCCGCACGCACGACACCATCGGGTACCAGCCCTGCCTGCCCGGCGCGATCACCACCGCCGCGTCGGCGAGGTAGGTGGCCGCGAGCCGGGCGGTCATCTCCCGGCAGCGGCGGGGGTTGAGCGACGCGAGCAGCGCGGACGAGGCCGTGGCGAGGAACTCGGTCCGCCTGCGCTCGACCCGCAGGGCCTCCGCCGCGGTGGTGTCGACGAGCCACCACACGACGTTCGCGCCGCGGCGCACCGGGTGCGCCGCGACCTCGCGTGCCCCGAGCCGGCCGCCGGTCACCTCGAGAGCGCCGGCGAGCGCGCGTTCGTGCCCGGCCCGCAGCCACGCCGGTCCGGTGTCCGCGAGCCGTGTGCCCACCGCCAGGTCCGGCAGGACGTCCCGGCACGCGTCGTTGACGCCGGCGACGAGCCCGGCGGAGTCCGCGACCACGATAGGCAGCGGCGCGACCAGCCACCCCGGGCCGGCGACCGCCTGGTCCGGAGTCGTGTCCAGTTCGCCCTGTGTCACCTGCGCGGCCCACTTCGCGGGAGCCTCGTCACCTCCTGACTCGTGCGTTCTGCGTCCGGTCCATCGTCCCCGATCGGCCTCCGGTCCGTGTGATCAGCCACCGGTGGGTCGCCTGCTCGGGTGCCCTGACCAGCGGGGAGTCAGCGGTCGACGCGGTGGTGCGGGTTGCCGCTGATCAGGCGCAGCGTGAAGCCGTCGGCGGTGCGGTGCGCGGCGATGTGGTCGCACAGCTGGTGGGCGAGCCAGAGACCGAGGCCGCCGTTCGGGGCGTGGGCGGCCGCCTGCAGACCGGCGAACGGGTCGCGGGGGCCCTCACCCTGGTCGGTGACGGCGACCACGATGCGGTCGGGACCGGCCCAGCAGCGGACGACGACGGGTGGTGTGCCGTGGCGCAGCCCGTTGGTCACCGCCTCGGTGGTCGCCAGGTGCAGGTCGCCGAGCTTGTCGCCGGTGAGGACGCCGCCGGGGACGGTGGCGTTGAGGTGCGTGACCGCCGCCCGGGCGGCGGCCGGGGTCGGGTCCGTGAGCTCGATCGGCGCCGGCGTGAGCTCGAGCGGGTCGGGCACGAGCGGTGTCCGCCGGGTCAGGAAGTGCTGCGGGGCGAGGTAGTCCGCGCTCGGCGGGTGCCGGTCGCCGGGTGCGGCGGCGCGGGGGTGCGTGCTCGCGACGTCGGCCAGCACGGGCGCCGGGGTGGTGCGGATGTCGTAGGCGCACATGCTCCACAGCGGGAACTCGTCGTAGGCGTGGTTGATGGCCGACTCGTAGCGGGCCCACCAGTCCCAGGTCGCCCCCAGCTCCGAGGCCGGTAACTCCCCGATGATCCGGATCTGCGTGGCGCCGGAGGTCGTGTAGTCGGCGAGCATGGCGCGGTAGGCGCGGATGGCCGAGGCGGGCCGGGCGTACATGTCGCCACCCGGGTGGAAGACCACGCCGGCGACGACCTCCGGGCTCAGCGCGGCGTGGACCAGCGCCGCGTGCCGCTCGCCGAGTGCCACGACCGTCGGTTCGCCCTCGGCCACCCCGCCCCGCAGGAACGGGAGGACGACGGCGAGCAGGTCCTCGTCGGAGGCGTAGTACAGGGCCTCGTGGAAGTACCCGGTGTGTCCGGTGGCGGCGCCGGTCCTCATGGCGCGGGCTCGATCCGCACGTTCTCCCAGCCCAGGAGCCGCACCAGCGTGCGCGGCACCGGTTGGTCGGTGCGCAGCACCAGGACCGCGTCGAGGCGGCGGGCGTGCTCGGCGAGGACGGCGAGCCGGCCCGGGTCGACGAACGTGAGCTCGGCCGCGTCGAGCACGAGCTCGCCGTCCACCGGCCGCAGGTCGGCCCGCTCCAGCGCGAGGTCGAGCAGGTCGGCGCTCGAGCAGTCGAGCTCGCCGCCGATGGCCGCCGCGCAGCCCGGCGAGCTGCTCGCGTGCAACCGGAAGGGCGCCGCCGCCGACCCGCTCGCCAGCGGGTGCATCGTCGCGAGCTGCGCCAGCGCGTCCGCGCCGAGCACGGTCAGGTTGTAGGCGCACATCGCCGACAGGGGCTGGCGGACCATGAGGTGGTCGACCTGGTGCTCGTAGCGGGCGGCGGCGTCGAGCCGGCCGGGCACGCCGACGAGCGCGGTGACGTCCGTCGCGACCCGCAGGCCGGTGAACCCGGCCGCGAGGGCGTCCGCCGTGGCCGCCGCGTAGGCCGCGATCTGGTCCCGCGGGTCGACCGAGGTGCCGGTGGCGTACTGCCTGGTGACCGGGACGACCTCGACCGCGCCGGGCCGGGCGCCGGTCAGCGCCGTGTGCACGCCGTCGTCGGGCTCACCCACGTACCGGACGCGCTGCCCGAGGGCGAGCCCCGCGTCGAGGAAGGACACCGCTGCGACGCGGAACGCCGCGTCGTCGTCGAAGCCCCAACACACATGATCGTGTCGGCCCAGGCGGCGCACGTCCGTGACCACACCGGACCGTCGCACCACCGGGACGATACCAGCCGGTGCGCGCGGCCACCCGGCACGCGCGTCCCGGCCCCGGGACGACGCCTCTTGACATGTCGTTTGGACCCGAACATTATTTCGGTCACCGACGTCGGGGTCGGCCGCCTGACCGGAACACATGTGCGTGCACTGCTGAAGGAGAGCCGACATGGGTCATGGAGTGAACCGCCGGACCGTGTTGCTCGGCGCCATCTCCGCCGCCGGGATGGCACCGGCGGCGTGGGCCGGCACCGGCGGCGCGGACCTCGTCATCCGGGGCGGCCGGGTCCTGGTCCTCGACCAGCGGTTCCGCGTGGCGGAGGCGCTCGCGGTCCGCGGCGGCCGGGTCGTCGCCGTCGGCCGGGACCGGGACGTGTGCCGGCTGGCCGGCCGCCACACGAGGGTGCTCGACGCGGGTGGCGGCACGGTGCTGCCCGGCATCAACGACTCCCACGTCCACCTCAACGCCTTCGGGCTCAACCTGCCGCCGTTCTCCTACAGCGTCGACACCGCGACCATCGAGGAGCTGGTGGCCGTCGTGCGGTCCGCCGTCGAGGCGGCTCCCACGCAGGACAGCTGGATCCGCGGCATGGGCTGGAACGACAACCGGCTGCCGCGCCCGCCCCGGCGCACCGACCTCGACCCGGTCACCGGCGACCACCCGGTCATCCTCACCGACTTCTCGGCGCACGCGGTGACCGTCAACTCGATCGTGCTGCGGCTGGCCGGCATCACCCGGGACACGGTCCCGCCACCCGGCGGGGTGATCGAGAAGGACGCCGCCGGCGAACCCACCGGCGTGCTGCGGGAGACCGCGCAGGGCCTCGTCCGCGGGCTGGTGCCGCCGTTCACCCGCGACGAGGTGGCGCGCGGCATCGACACCGGTGTCGGGATGCTGCACGCCCAGGGCATCACGAGCGTCACCGAGCCCGGCATCGACCTGGCCACGCTCGCGATCTACGCGGAGAAGGCACAGGGCGCGGGGTCCACCACCGCGGCCTTCTCGCCCGAGCGCGGGCTGGCCTGCCTGCGGGACGGCCGGTGCTGCTGCCGCCTGGCCGACGACGTTCGCAGTTAGTTGTCCCGAAAGGACTGCCATGTCCACGCAACCCGGTAACGAGCTCAGGCGGGACGCGATCTCCGCCGCCGGCATCGTGTTCCTCGTCCTCGCGGCCGCCAGCCCGCTGATCGGCCTCACCGGCGCCGTGCCCAGCGCGATGATCGTCGGCAACGGGCTCGGCGTGCCGTTGGCCTACGTCGCGGTCGGGTTGGTGCTGCTGGTGTTCTGCGCCGGCTTCGTCGCGATGTCGAGGCAGGTGACCAACGCCGGCGCGCTCTACGCCTACGTCGGGCGGGGGCTCGGGCTGCGCACCGGCCTCGGCGCCGCCGGGGTGGCCGTCTGGGCCTACACCGCGATCCAGGCGTCGGTGTACGGGTTCTTCGGGGTCGTCGGCAGCGTCACGCTCGAGTCGTGGACCGGGCTGTCGTTGCCGTGGTGGGTGCTGACGCTCGCGCTGGTGGTGCTGGTCCAGGTGTTCGGCTACCTGCACATCGAGCTGGGCGCCCGCGTGCTGGGTGTGCTGATGGTGCTGGAGTGGGGGACCATGCTGCTGCTCGGCGTGGTGATCCTGGTCCGGGGTGGTGCGGGCGAGGGACTCGGTGTCTCCCAGGTGTTCTCGGTCGACTCCGTGCTGAGCGGGGCGCCCGGCGTGGCCCTGGTGTTCGGCTTCGCGTCGATGTTCGGCTTCGAGTCCAGCGCGATCTACGGCGAGGAGGCCAGGAGTCCGAAGAGGACGGTCGCGCGGGCGACGTACCTGTCGGTCCTGCTGATCACCGGGTTCTTCCTGTTCACGTCCTGGACCCTGATCGTCGGGCACGGCCCGTCCGGCGCGGTGGCCGCGGCGGATGGCGCACTGGAGTCGGGCGACCCGGCGTCGTACGTGTTCGGCGCCGGCGGCACCTACCTCGGCGCCTGGGCACCCCACGCGATGAGCGTCTTCGTGATCACGTCGATGTTCGCCGCGGCGCTCGCCTTCCACAACGGGATCTCCCGCTACCTGTTCACCCTCGGCCGCGACGGCGTGCTGCCCGCGCGACTGTCCACCGTGCACCCCCGAACGCGTGCGCCGCATGTCGCGTCGGTGACGCAGACCGTGTCGATCCTGGTGCTGATGGCACCGTTCATGATCGTCGGCGCCGACCCGGTGGCGACGCTGTTCTTCTGGGGTTCGGGCATCGCCGTGGTGGGCATCGTGGCGCTGTACGGGCTCAGCTCGGTGGCGGCGTTCCGGTACTTCCGCGGGCGCCCCGAGCTGGACGGGCGGACCTGGCACACCAGGGTCGCGCCGCTGCTGTCGGTGCTGATGATGGCCGGCGCCCTGGTGCTCGTCCTGGCGAACTTCGGCACCCTGGTCGGCGGCGGCACCGTCACGGTCGTGGTCCTCGCACTGACCGTGCCGGCGGCCTTCGCACTCGGCTTCGCCGCCTACGGCGCACTCCGCCCCCACCTCAGCTCCACCGCGGCGACCGACCTCGCCGCCGAACTCAGCTAGAACGACCCGACCCGGCGCATCACGTCGGCGCAGAACGCGCCGACGGCGTCGGGGTCGTCCACGAACTGCGACGGCTTCACGCAGAACGTGGTGAAGCCCGCAGCCTGCTGTTCCGGGATCGTGTCGAGGGCCTTGCCGAGGTCGGCGGGGGAGTGGTCGTCCGGGAAGACGGCGCGGGTGCCGCCCACCAGCTCCAGCTCGTCGAACTTCCGGTCGGCGGCCGTCAGGGCGTCGGTGAGTCGCTGGAGGTCGCACTCGCTCGGGCGGCCGAGGGGGTTGAACCCCTGTCCGTAGCGGACCAGCCGGGTGAGCAACCGGCTGTGCATGGTCTCGCCGCCGAACCACAGGGGCGGGCCGCCCGGCCGGTACGGCTTCGGCTCGCACCACACGTCGGCGAAACCGTAGTGCGCGCCCCGGTACAGGGCCGGGGACGGACCCCACGCCGTCTGCCACACCTCCAGGTGCTCGTCGAGGAGCTGCCCCCGGCGGCCGAACGGGACGCCGAGCGCGCCGTACTCGTGCCGGCTCCAGCTCACGCTCGGCTGCACGACGAGCCGGCCCTCGGACAGCAGGTCCAGGGTGGCCAGCTCCTTCGCCAGCTGCAGCGGGTGGCGCAGCGGGGCCAGCACCGCGCCGGCCACCAGCCGGATCCGCGACGTCGCCGACGCGATGGCCGACAGCAGCAGCAGCGAGCTGGGCCACGGCGTCGCCGGGTCCTGGTTGCCCGGCAGCGCGTACTCGCGCGGGTTCGCCATCACGCCGAACTCGGCGGCGTCGGGACCCAGCACGACGTGCTCGCTCACCATGACGCCGTCGAACCCGGCGTCCTCGGCCTCCCGCGCCCACCGCACGAGCACCGGCAGGTCGCGGCCGCTCGCCATGGTCCAGTTCTCGCTCAGGATGAGCAGCATCCGCGGTGTCACTCGAGCGTCACCTCGACCGGCAGCTCCTTGATGCCGTTGACGAAGTTGGACCGGACCCGCCGCACCTCGCCCGCCAGCCGGATGCCGGCGAGCCGGGGCAGCAGCTCCTCGAAGATCACCCGGATCTCCAGCCGGGCCAGGGTGTTGCCGAGGCAGAAGTGCGGCCCCTTGCCGAACGTGAGGTGTTCGTTGTTCCGCCGGGTGACGTCGAAGGCGTACGGGTCGTCGAACACCTCCTCGTCCCGGTTGCCCGACGCGAACCACAGCACCACCTTGTCCCCCTCCCGGATCCGCTTCCCGCCCAGCTCGGTGTCGCGGGTGGCGGTGCGGCGGAAGTGGTACACCGGCGAGGCCCAGCGCAGGAACTCCTCCACCGCGGCGGGCATCAGCCCCGGGTCGTCCCGCAGCCGGCCGAGCTGCGCGGGGTGTTCCAGCAGCGCCAGCATCGAGTGCGAGATGGCGTGGCGCGTGGTCTCGTTGCCCGCCACCACGAGCAGCAGGAAGTAGTTGTCGAAATCGTTGTCCGACAACGGGATCCCGTCGGCCGGGAGCTCGTTGGCGAGCTTGCTCACCAGGTCCGCGCCGGCGCCGCCGCGGCGTTCGGCGGCCAGCGCCCGGCCGTAGGCGAACACCTCGAGCGCGGCCGGGCTGCGGAACGGCAGGTTCCGGTAGCACTCGCTCTCCTCGCTGTGCAGCAGCACGTCCGCGTAGTCGGGGTCGGTGTTGCCGATGATGCGGTTGCCCCACTCGATGAGCTTGCGCGTGTCGCCGTCGGGCACGTCGAGCATCCTGGCGAGCACGTTGATCGGGAAGTCGGCGGCGATCTCGGTGACGAAGTCGAACCGGCCCTTGGCGAGCGCGGCGTCGAGGGTGTGTGCCGTCAGCCCACGCAGGAACGTCTCGTACCCGGCGACCGCGCGCAGCGAGAAGTCCCGCTGCAGCAGCCGGCGCAGGGCGTGGTGGCGGGCGCCGTCGGTCTCCAGCATGGACCGCCGGATCGCCATCAGGTCGTCGTCGACCTCCTCCAGGTTGACGAACCGGGTCGAGGTGAACGTGTCGGGGTCGCGGTCCACGGCCACGATGTCCGCGTGCCGGGTGAGCGCCCAGAAACCGCTGTTGGGCGCGGGTTCCGGTTGCCAGTGCACGGGATCGTGCCGGCGCAGGGTGTCGAACATCCGCCACGGCGTCACGCCGTCGAGGAAGCGGTCGTTGTCGGCGAGGTCCACGTCCGCCAGCAGCATTCTCGTTCTCCTAGAGGTGGTACGCGTACTCGCCGAACTCCCAGTCGGTGACGTGCCGGCCGAACCGCTCGAGCTCGTCGCGCTTGTAGCTGACGAACGCGGTGACGAAGTCCTTGCCGAGCACCTCCGTGAGCGCGGTGTCGGCGCTCAGCGCGCTCAGCGAGTCGGCCAGGGACATCGGCAGCACGGCGGCACGCGTGCGGTCGTAGCCGTACCCCTGCAGCGGCGGGCCCGGGTCCGCCTGCGCGCGCACGCCGAGCAGCACGGCCGCGACGACCCCGGCGACGGCGAGGTACGGGTTGGCGGACGCGTCGCCGAGCCGCAGCTCGATGCGGGTGCCCTCACCCCGTTCGGGCGGCACGCGCAGCATCGCGCTGCGGTTGTCCAGCCCCCAGTCGACCAGCCAGGGCGCGAGGGTGTCGGGGCCGAACCGCTTGTAGGCGTTGACGGTCGGGTTGAGCAGCGCCGCGAGGGCCGGGGCGTGGGCGAGGACGCCGGCGATCGCGTGCCTGGCGACGGGGGAGAGACCGTACGCGCCCGCGGGGTCGGCGAACGCGTTGCGCCCGTCGCCGTCCACACAGGACACGTGCAGGTGGAAGCCGGACCCGCCGGCGTCGTTGAAGGGGCGGCCCATGAACGTGGCCAGCCGTCCCTCGGCGTGGGCGAGCTCCTTGACCGCGCACTTGAAGCGCCAGGCCCGGTCCGCCGCGTCCGGGGCGGCCGAGTGGGCGAGGTTGATCTCGAACTGGCCGCCGTCGAACTCCCGGTTGCCGGCGACCACGCCGATGCCGAGGGCGTCCAGGTGGCGCAGCGTCCTCGGCAGGTGCCCGTCGGGGTCGCTCTTGCGGCCGGCCGTGTAGACGTGGCCCGCGGTGTCGGCGTAGCGCCGCCAGCCGTGCGGCGCGTGCTCGTCGCGGTCGAGGAGGAAGTACTCCAGCTCCGGGCCGACCACCGCGGTGAGGCCGTCGGCCGCCAGGTCGGCGGTGACCCGGCGCAGCAGGTCGCGTGGCGACTCGGGGCAGGGCAGCCCGGTGGCGGGGTCGACCGGGTCGCCGAGGCACCAGGCCACGCCCGGCTCCCACGGCAGCGGCACGAGCGTGCCCAGGTCGGGGCGGACGCAGATGTCCGGCAGCCCGGCGTCGAGCCCGCCCGCCACGTCGACGACGTCGCCGCGGGGTGAGGTGTGGTAGACGGCGCGGCAGAACGACACGCCGTGCGCGCAGGCCGCGGGCAGGTGGTGGACGAGGATGTCACGGCCGCGGTCCACCCCGATGAGGTCCGGGTAGGACAGGCGCACGATGTCGATCCGCTGCTCGGTGAGCGTGGCGACCGCGTCGGTGGGGTCGGGAGTGCTCAACGGCCTCTCCGTCCGTCAGTTCGTTTGAATGCAAACAATATGGGTTGGCCGTGGCCTCGACAAGGGGTTCGGCGGCGAATATCGTACGAACCCAAACGAGTTGGGAGGGTTCTGTGGTGAGTGTGCGTGGATTCTTCCCGCCCAAGTCCGGCACGGGGCGGGCCGCGCTGGTCCCGCCGCCACCGTGGTACTACTCCGGCGACCTGCTGACGATCGAATATCGCACGGACCCGGCGCGGGTGGCGGCGCTGCTGCCCGACCCGTTGCGCCCCGCCGACGACGACCCGGGCGCGGTCGCGGTGATCTGGGCGGACTGGCAGTCCTGCGCGGAGTCCCGGGAGGAGCTGCTGGACCCGGTGCGGTCGCAGTACAAGGAGTGCTTCGTGGTGGTGCGGTGTGCCTACCGCGGCCAGGTGTACTCCCGCTGCGTGTACATCTGGGTCGACAAGGACTTCGCGGTGGCGCGCGGGATCCACCAGGGCTACCCGAAGAAGCTGGGCTCGATCCACCTCACCCGGCCGCACCCGTACGGCCCCGCGCCCCGGATCGAGGCGGGCGCCCGCTTCGGGGCGACGCTGGCCGCCGCGGACCGGCGCCTGGCCGAGGCGGTGGTGACGCTGCGCGGGCCGGCGGAGACGAACGGGTTCGTGAACGCCCACCCGATGGCGCACCACCGGTGGTTGCCGTCGATCGAGCCGGGTGGCGGGCTGGCGCTGGACGAGCTGGTGTCCAGCGGGGCGGCGTCGTTCGAGGGCGGCGAGCCGTGGGCGGCGGACGCCGAGCTGCGGCTGTTCGCGGCGCCGACCGAGGAGTTGGCGGACCTCGAGGTGGACTCCTTGATCGGCGCCTACTACCGGCAGGTCGGCGTGTGCTGGCACGGCGGCGCGGTGCTGGAGCGCGGCACGTCGGCCGCGACATGAGCCGTTCGGCCTCAAACGGTACGCTCGTCCGGTGACCGGTCACCGCTCCCTCACCGAGACCGAGAAGGCCGTCCAGGTCAAGCTCGGCGACGTGCCCCTGCGGCGCGAGGCGATGGCGGCCGTGGCGAACATCTACCGCGCGGCCGCCGCGATCCGCCAGCACGTGGAGAACTCCGTACTCCGCGAGGCCGAACTGACGTGGACCGGCTTCGTGGTCCTGTGGGTGGTCTGGATCTTCGGCGAGATGGAGACCCGGCACGTCGCCGAGGAGGCCGGCATCTCGAAGGGCACCCTCACCGGCGTCGCCCGCACCCTCGAGAGCCGCGGCCTCGTGGCCCGCACCCCCCACCCGTCCGACGGCCGGATGGCGATGCTGTCGATGACCGGCGAGGGCGAGGCACTGATGGGGCGGCTGTTCCCGGCGTTCAACGCCGAGGAGGCCTTCGTGACCGACCGGCTCAGCACGGGGGAGCGGGAGGAGCTGGCCGGCCTGCTGCGCCGGGTCGTCGCGCAGCTCGAGGACAACGGCGAGCAGCGCAGGCTGGACCTCCTGGAAGGCGCGGCCCCGACCCCGCGCCGCAGCGGCCGCAAGCGCAAGGACTAACGCGCGGCGTCCACGAAGGCGTCGAACAGCCACTGGTCCGGGTTGTCCTCGGGATGCCACTGAACCGCGACGAACCATCCACAGCCTCCCCGCGACCGCCGCGGTTCTGTCGGTGGCTCGCTGTAGGCTGGATCTCGGGGGGCCGGAGGCCGCCCACCTCCCTCTTCCGGGTGCGACCCGTGCGAACGGTCCGTTGGTGTCGCTCGCCGCCCCGGCGTCGTCGGTCCCCTGTCGTAGGATGGAAACCGGGGGCCGGAGGCCGCCGCCCCGAGTTCCACCGCCTCGATGGTGCCGTCGGTGGCCCACGCTACCGCCTCCAGTCCTTCCGCGAGCCGGTCGACGCACTGGTGGTGGAAGCACGACGCCTCCACCTTGTCGGTGGGACACAGCGACGCCAACACCGAACCCGCCCGCAGCGCCACCGGGTGCACGACGTGCCGGTGCGGACCACCCATGTCCTGCCGCAGCGTCCCACCCAGCACCACGTTCACCACGTGCAACCCCCGGCACACCGCGAGAGTCGGCAACCCGCGACCCAGAGCATGCCGCGCCGCCGCGAGGTCGAACGCGTCCTGCGAGTCGTCCACGTCGTACACACTCGAGTGCGCGGCCGCGCCGTAGCGATGCGGCGCGAGATCACCCCCACCCGGGAGCAACAGCGCGTCGCAGCGCGACAGCCGGGACTCCACGTCGGACATGTCGGGATGCAGGACCCACGGCTCCCCACCCGCCCGGTAGACCGCCTCCACCAACGCCCGCGCCGCCACCTCCGCACCGAACCGCAGCGCGGACGCCCGCGCGGCGAACCGGGCCGGGATCGCGACAAGTGGCCTCACAGCTGGACCCACGTCGTCTTGAGGTCGGTGTACTTGTCCAGCGCGTGCACCGACTTGTCGCGCCCGTGGCCGGACAGCCCGACGCCGCCGAACGGCACCGTCAGGTCGCCCTCCTCGTAGCAGTTGACCCACACCGTCCCGGCCCGCAGCGACCGCGCCACCCGGTGCGCCGTCGACAGGTCGGCCGTCCACACCCCCGCCGCGAGCCCGTAGTCGGTGCCGTTCGCCAGCCGCACCGCCTCCTCGACCGTGTCGAACGTCAGCACCGACAGCACCGGCCCGAAGATCTCCTCGCGGGCGAGCCGCATCCCGGGGTCCACCCGGTCGAACACCGTCGGCCGCAGGAACGTCCCGGCCGAACCCCACCGCTCGCCGCCCGTCCGCAGGCGCGCGCCCTCGGCCCGGCCGGACGCCACGTGGTCCAGCACCGCGGCCAGGCGGGACTCCCCGGCGAGCGCGCCCATCTCGGTGGCCGGGTCGAACGGGTCGCCGAGGCGCAGTGCCTCCGCCCGCGCCACGACCGCGTCGGTCACCCGGTCGGCGACCGAGCGGTGCACGAGCAGCCGCGACGGCGCCGTGCACATCGCGCCCTGGTTGAAGAAGATCCCCCACGCCGCGGTGGCGGCCGCCACGTCCAGGTCCGGCGCGTCGGGCAGCACGATGTTGGGCGACTTGCCACCCAGCTCCAGCCAGACCCGCTTGAGGTTCGAGTCCGCCGCGTAACGCAGGAAGTGCCGGCCGACCGCGGTCGAACCGGTGAACGCCAGCACGTCCACGTCCGGGTGCAGGCCCAGCGCCCGACCTGCCGCCGGGCCACCGGTCACGACGTTCAGCACCCCGGGCGGCAGCTCCGCCTCGACCGCCAGCCGGCCGAGCAGCAGGGCCGACAGCGGCGACAGCTCGGACGGCTTGAGCACGACCGTGCAGCCCGCCGCCAATGCCGGCGCGACCTTCCAGGACGCGAGCGTCAGCGGGAAGTTCCACGGCACCACCGCGGCCACCACCCCGGCCGGCTCGCGCGTGACCAGGGCCAGCGCGTCGGCGGCGGTGTGCGGGGACTCGCCGGCGAGCTTGTCGGTGAGCTGGCCGTACCACCGGAACGTGCCGGCCGCGGCCCGCAGCTCGACGTCGTACGCCTCGCTGATGGGCTTGCCCATCTCCAGGCTGACGGTGGCGGCGAGCGTGGCCCGGTCCCGCTCGACGAGGTCGGCGAGCCGGACCAGTGCCCGGCCCCGGTCCGCCGGCGACCACCGCGACCAGGTGGGAAAGGCGCGGCGGGCGGCGTCGACCGCGTGGTCGACCTCCGCGGGACCGGCGTCGGCGACCTCGGCGACGGTCACCCCGTCGCGGGGCGCGACGACCGGGAAGGTGCCGCCCGCGCCGGGTTCGTCGGCGCCGTCGATGAGGTGCGTGGTCGGCGGCGTCAGCGCGGTCGCCCGTCGCAGCCAGTCCTCGTGCGTGCCGTCGACCATCCGCCACTCCTTTCGTTTGGATTCAAACAATAGCTTGACCACGGTTTCCGCGGCCACCTACTGTTATTTGGGATCAAACGATATGGAGGTGGGATGAGCGCCCCGAGTCTCCCGGCCGCGGCGACCGTGGCGGGCGTGCCGGTCGACACCCGGCACTGGATCGGCGGCGTCCGCATCGCATCCGAGGAGTGCTTCGCCGACCACTCGCCGATCGACGGGCGCCTGCTCGCCGAGGTGGCGTGTGGGGGAGCGCCCGAGGCGGACGCCGCCGTGACCGCGGCCCGTGCGGCGTTCCCGGCCTGGGCGGCCACGAGCCGCGCCGAGCGCGCCGCCGTCCTGCACCGGATCGCGGACGGTGTCGAGCACCGGCTCGCGGAGCTCGCCGCCGTCGAGACGACCGACAACGGCGCGCTGCTGCGCTCGCACCTGCGGGGCGTCATGCCCCGGGTCGCCCACAACTTCCGGTTCTTCGCCGACTGGCTCACCGGCCTGCGCCACGACGACCTCGACACCCGCGGGCACACCAACCACGTCAGCTGGGACCCGGCCGGCCCGTGCGTGCTGATCACCCCGTGGAACGCGCCGCTGATGCTGGCGACGTGGAAGGTCGCGCCCGCGCTCGCCGCCGGCAACACGGTGGTGCTCAAGCCCGCCGAGTGGTCGCCGCTGACCGCGTCACTGCTCGCCGACATCGCCGCCGAGGCGGGCGTCCCGCCGGGAGTGCTCAACGTGGTCCAGGGGTACGGCGCGGAGGCCGGCGCCGCCCTGGTCGCCCACCCCGGCGTGCGGCGGATCAGCTTCACGGGTTCGGTCCCGACGGCCCGGCGCATCGCCGCCGCGGCCGCGGCGAACCTGGTGCCGGTGAGCTTCGAGCTGGGCGGCAAGTCACCGCTGCTGGTGTTCGCCGACGCCGACCTCGACCTGGCCGTGGACCTCGCGGTCGAGCAGTACGACAACGCGGGGCAGGTGTGCCTGGCCGGCACCCGGCTGCTGGTGGCGGCGCCGGTCGCGGCGGAGTTCACCGAGCGGTTCGTCGCGAAGGCGAGCGCCCTGCGCCAGGGCGACCCCCGGGACGAGGCGACGGACGTCGGGCCGAACATCCACCCCGACCACCTGGCCCGCGTGGACGGGTTCGTGCGCAGGGCCGTCGCCGGCGGCGCGCACGCGGTGCTCGGCGGCGGGCCCAACACCGAGCTGGGTGGCCTGTACTACCGGCCGACGCTGCTCGCCGGTCTCCGGCCCGGTGCCGAGGCGCTGACCGAGGAGATCTTCGGGCCGGTGCTCACCCTGCAGACCTTCGACACCGAGGACGAGGCCGTGGCCATGGCCAACGACACCCGCTTCGGCCTGGCCGCCGTGGCCGTCACCGGCGACCGGGACCGTGCCGAGCGGGTGACCGGCCGGCTGGTCGCCGGCACGGTGTGGGTCAACTGCTTCTTCGTCCGCGACCTGCGTGCCCCGTTCGGCGGCTCGCGGTCCTCCGGCGTCGGCCGCGAGGGCGGGAACTGGAGCTTCGACTTCTACTGCGACGTCAAGAACACGGTCACGGCACCGGAGGGATGGCATGGGTGAGATCGCCGGGGCGGGGCTGCTGTCCCACGTGCCCACCATCGTCCTGCCCGAGTCGGAACGGCGGGAGCTGAACGAGGGCAGGGAAAGCACGCTCGTCCCCGGCCTGGAACGGCTGCGTGCCGAGGTGTTCGAGACCCTCGACTACGACACGGTAGTCGTTCTGGACTCACACTGGGCCACCACCGTCGAGTTCGTCGTCACCGCGCACGCCCGGCGTGCCGGGCTCTTCACCTCCGAGGAGCTGCCGCGCGGGATGTGCCGGATGCCGTACGACTTCCCCGGCGACCCCGAGCTGGCGCACGCGGTGGCGGCGCAGGCGGACGCGCACGGCACGTGGATCACCCCGATCGACGACCAGTACCTGCCGATCTTCTACGCCACCACCAACCTGTGGACCTACCTCGGCGTGCCGGAGAAGCGGTGGGTGTCGATCGGCGTCTGCCAGACCGCTGACACCGAGGACAACCTGCGGCTGGGCCGCGCACTCGCCGCCGGCATCGCGGCGCTCGACCGCAGGGTCCTGCTCGTCGCGTCCGGCGCGCTGTCGCACACGTTCTGGCCGCTGCGGGAGCTGCGCGACCACGAGGCGAGCGACCCGAAGCACATCTTCTGCGCCGCCGCCCGCGAGGCCGACCTGCGGCGCATCGCGTGGTTCACCGAGGGCAGGCACGACCTCGTGCTGAAGACGATGCCCGAGTTCCTGACGGTCCGGCCGGAGGCCCGGTTCGGGCACTACCTGATGATGATCGGCGCGCTCGGCGAGGAGCGCTGCACCGCGCCGGGCCGGCTGTTCAGCGAGTACGAGAACGCGGTCGGCACCGGTCAGGTGCACCTGTGGTTCGACCGGCCGGCGAGCGGGTGGCGCTGATGCCCGAGCTGCGCAGGATCGTGCTGGACGGCGCGACCGTCGAGGTGGTGCGCGACGGGGAGGTGCTGGTCGCCGGTGACGGTCGCCGGGTGTCCGCCGACCACGCGGTGCACCTCGCCCCGGTGGTGCCGTCGAAGATCGTCGCGGTGCACCTCAACCACCGCAGCCGGGTCGAGGAGTTCAGGGTGTCGCTGCCGCCGGCGCCGACGTACTTCCACAAGCCGACGTCGTCGCTGAACGCGCACGGCGGGGCGGTCGTGCGCCCGCCGGGCTGCCGGTACCTCAACTACGAGGGCGAGGTGGCGATCGTCGTCGGCCGCACGTGCCGCGGCATCGCACCGTCGGAGGCGGGGGCGTACATCGCCGGCTACACCGTCGCCAACGACTACGGGCTGCACGACTTCCGCGACACCGACGCCGGTTCCATGTTGCGGGTCAAGGGTTCCGACACGCTGTGCCCGCTGGGGCCCGGCCTGGTCACCGACTGGGACTTCCACGGCAGGCGGATCCGCACCCGTGTCAACGGGACGGTCACACAGGACGGTTCGACCGACGAGATGACGTGGGACATGCACTACCTCGTCGCCGACATCGCCCGCACGATCACCCTGTACCCGGGGGACGTGCTGCTGTCCGGCACCCCGGCCAACTCCCGCCCGGTCGAACCGGGCGACGTCGTGGAGGTGGAGGTCGAGGGACTGGGGCGGCTCACGAACCACATCGTGAGTGGGGAGCTCCCGATCCGCGCCGACTGCGGCGCCCAGCCGACGTCCTCGGAGGAGGTCGTGTCGACGGCGCTGGGCGGGGACTGGGAGCTCCGCGGCGTCCGACCGCCACGCAGGGGTTGACCGCGGGTCACTCGAACATGGCCTCGAGCCAGTAGTTCTCGAAGGGGAGGTCCAGGCGGTCGAGGACGCGGCGGTAGGCGGCGGTGGCGGCGGCGTCCACGTCGATGACCTCGCGGCCGTGCTGGTCGGCGTCGACGGCGATGCGGAGGAGGGCCTCGACGTCCGCGTCGCCGGGGGACGGGGACACCATCAGCATGTCGAGGACCTCGGCCCCGTCCTCGACGGCGAACCGGCGCAGTACGTCGAGGTCGGCGTCGCGAAAGGTGGCGCGGGGTACGGCGATGAGCTGGGGCGTCAGCTCGGCCACGCCGCACGCCCGCCACGGGGGCGCCTGCTGGACGCGCTCGGCGACGGCGTCGGCCATCCGGGTCGCGGCGTCCGACCCGGACGGCTCGGACTCCAGGCCCTCCAGGTACTCACCCGTCCGCACGCACGGCACGAGCAGCCAGCCGGTCGTGTCCACATCGGGCAGGTTCGCCGCCGGGGGCCAGGTCCGCCACACCCCGGCACGGCCGTCCTCATCGGTCGCCTCGGGCTCGGCCAGCTCGGTCACGTGCCGCGCGGCCCAGGAGTTCGGGCGCTTGGCGACGAGCCGGCTGGCGCCGCCCAGGAGATCGGCCAGCTCCCGCATCCGGTCACCCAGCCAGCCGGCGAAGTCGCGTTCGTGGGTCAGGGCCCGGGCGAGCACGTCGACGGCCTCGCGGTCGTAGGCGGCGGCCGGTCGCGGCCGGGAGAACCCGCTGAAGTCGGGGTGGGAGGGAAGGGTCGAGTTCCCCGGGTTCGGCTCCTCGGCGCTGAACCAGATGCACGCCTCCGCGAACCACTCGCGTGCCTCGTCCCCCGGCGCCTCGGACGACACCTCCTTGACCCGCCCCGACTCACCGACCAGGAACACCGACCGCGGCACCGGCTCGTCGCTGTCGTCGTCGCTGTCGGCGAGGACCGCCGGCGAGTACACGCACCAGCCCCCGTCGAACTGGTCCGCCCGCAGGTCGTCCACGGGATAGTCCAGGCCGTCCGACCGGATCCGCGCCACCACCAACGACGTCGCCCGCGTTGCGTCCATACCCCACTCTCGCATGCGGACCCCCGCCGCCGAGGTCAACCTCGCTCGAGGACCGGCAGCGTCGAGACCCGCCGTGCGTCCCCCGTGACCGGGGGCGTCGCCGGCCTGGTCGCGTTGCCACCGGCGGCTGTGGGCTGACAGATTCTCCGTGTGCACCCGGAGGAGTTGGCGGAGCTCGACCTGTACGCGGTGTGGACCGGCGCGGGGGAGCTGACCGAGCGGTTCGACCCGTTCCGGTTCGAGCAGCGGATGGCGGCCTACCGGAGCCTGCTCGGCGCGACCGGCGCCGGCGGGTTGTTCGGGACCGACAACCGGCTCAACCCGTTGTGGGCGTGGTTGTTCCAGCTGCAGTGGCAGTGCCGGACCGGCCGGCTGGGTGCGACGACGCACACGGACGGCCGCATCGACCCGGACGCGGCGTGGGGGTACGGGAACTACACGCTGAGCGTCATCCCGTGGCTGGGCGCGGCGGAGGCCGGGGTGGTGCCCCCGCTGGAGATCGCCGACGCCCCGGGCCCGTCCCGGTTCCGGTACGTGCGCGGCGGTGTGGTGCCGGACGAGCTGGCGCCCGCCGTCCGGGACTGGCGGGGTTTCTTCGTGCTGGTCCGGGACTCGCCCGCGGTGACCGACCTCGAGCCGTTCCGGCGGGCGTTGTGGAAAGCGCACAAGAGCTGCCTGGACGTGGTGGTCACGGCCATCGCGGGCATCGACCCGGCGCCGTACGCGCCGCTGGAGCTGACCTTCCTGCGTGGCTGGTGCCGGATGGTGGACTACCTGGGCGCGGCGGCCTGGCGCACCGACTTCGACTTCACGACCAGGTACGGCCTCGACGTCCTCCCGGAACGCCTGCTCGAACGGCACGCCGACCTGCGCACCCTGCCCGACAAGGTCCGCCGCAACGTGGTCGACGTCGTCCGCCTGGCCGGGGCCTCCCCACGCCGCCACGCGGTGAACCTGTGGCTGTGGCGCCGGATCATGCGCACCCGGCCCGCCCGCGACGACGTGCTGGCCCTCCTCGACGCGATGTTCGCCCCGACGCCGGCGAACGCCGCCACCCGTCGGCGGCTGCTCAGGTACCTGCTGCGCCCGTGACCCCGGCCTTCGCCCGGGACGTGAGCACACGGCGCACCGCGAGGGTGGCGGCCACCGCGAACAGCGCCCCGCCGGCGACGTCGGTGAGGTAGTGGTAGCCCAGCCCCACCATCCCGATCGCGACGCCGGTCAGCAGGACCGCGCCGGCGCCGGCGACGATCACGCGTGCCCGCCCGTGCACCAGCACGAACACCACCACGAGCGTCGCCACCATGCTCACCGTGTGCCCGCTGGGATAGACGAGCGTGTCGCCCTTCCACCGGTCGAACAGCGGCTTCAGCACCCACGTGTTCACCGCGACGGCGAGCGCCGGCCCGGCCACCACGAACAACGCGTCCCACCGCCGCGCGGTGAGCAGGCACCACCCGCACAGCAGCGCCAGCACCGGTACGAGCACGTACGGCTCCGTCGGCAGCACCAGCACGCGCAGCACCCCGTACGGCCACCCGTCGACCGCGGACCGCGCCGCCGCGTCGACCCCGCTCGCCGCGTGGTCGCCCGCGACGGCGAGCCCGAGCGCGACGACGAGGACGAGGACGGCACAGACGATCACGACGGGAACGCTACGCGTCGGCCGGGGTGCCCAGCACGGGGTCGGCGTGGACGACCCGCAGCTGCAGCATCACGGCGAACCGCTGGTCGGGGTCGGTCAGGTCGATGCCGCCGACCTCGGCGACCCGGCGGAGGCGGTAGCGGAAGGTGTTCTGGTGGACGAACACCGACTCGGCGGCCGCGGCGACGTCGCCGAAGGCGTCCAGCCAGGCGCGCAGGGTCTCGACCAGGTTGGCGTGGTGGCGGTGGTCGTAGTCGATCAGCCGGGCGAGCGCGCCGGTGGGTTTGTCGCCGCGGGTGGCGGCCAGGTCGCGCAGCTCGATGACCAGCGCCTCGCCCTGCAGCTCGTCGAGGCTGCCGATCCGCCGCTGGACCCGGCCCTCGCGCAGCACCCGCAGCACCCGGTCCACGCAGGAGCGGCTGTGCGCGACGCCGGCGAGGTTCAGCGCGCGCGGCCCCACGGCGGCGAGGGCGGGCAGCCGGTCGCCGACCCGGTCCAGGAAGTCCTGCAGGGTCCGCTCCGCACGCGGTTCCGCCTTGCCGTTCATGGGCAGCAGGCCGTACACGACGTCCCCGATCGCCGCGGCCGCCGAGCGGGGGTGGATGGCGGCCAGGTGCAGGGCGAACGCGTCGGCCAGGCGCTGCCGGTCGTGGACCACGGCCGCGCTGCCGGCGTCCCGGCGGCGTTCGTGAAGCGCCACGCCCAGCACCAGCAGCGGCCGGCCGGCGAGTCCCAACCGCTCCAGCGCCTCGCCGGCCCCCACGCCGCCCGCGAGCGCCGAGCTCAGCAGGTCGGCCCGCACCCGCCGCTGCACGTCCGCGCCGGCGCGGACCCGGAGCAGGTGCAGGGCCACCAGCTTCGCCGACTCCCGCAGCGCCTCGGTGCGCTCCTCGGACAGGCCGCCGGGCACCGCCGCCCAGATCGAGCCCAGCACCTCGTCACCCGCGCGCACGGCGATGGCGGCGCGTGGCTGCGTCGGGCCGCCCGTCCCGTACGGGATGGGCCCGATGAAGACCGGCTGGTCACTGCGGAGCAGCTCCCGGAAGATCCCGCGCTCGTGCAGGATCCGGGAGAGCCGTTCCGGCACCTGCCGGCCCAGGATGGTCTCCACCCGGGACGCGTCGGCCTCGTCCTGGCGGCCGGAGAAGGCGAGGATCCGCGAGTTGCGGTCCTCGATGGTGATCGGCGCGTCGAGCAGCGACGCGATCGCGTTGGCCACCGCGAACAGGTCGCCCGACGGCAGGCCGCCGAGCGACTCCGCCCGGTCCACCCGGACGTCGCCGTGGGCGAGCAGGGAGCGGAGCATCTCGCTCAGGTGGCTCCACGGCGCGCCCCGGCTCAACCCGAGCACGGCCACCCCCGCCTCGTCGGCCGCCGCCCGGACCTCGTCGGTGAGCTGGACCGGCGTCCGCAGCACCAGCGCCGCCGCGTGCTGGCGGCCCAGCTCCCGCAGCAGCGCGACGACGTGGGTGGGTTCCTCGACCCCGATCCCGAGCACGAGCGCGTGCGGCGCGAGCACCGGCTCGTCCAGCGGGTCGTGGATGACGACGCCGCTGACCTCCCCGGGACGGTCGGGGTCACCGTGCGCGAGGTCGAGCAGCGTGGCGCCGAGATCGTCGATGACCCGGCGCAGGCTCGCGCGAGGGCGCTGCATGGACCCACCGTAGGGTCCCGGGTGGGGGGTCGACTAGTCCGGTCCCACCAGATCAGCCTCCTGAGTTCGTCGAACCCGACAGCCACTCGGTCGCGGTGGTGATCTCGGTGAGCCGGTCCGGCAGCGGTGCCACGCCCAGACCGGGACCCGTGGGGACGTCGAGGTGGCCGTCGTCGAGCACGAACGGTGACGTGAGGTCCGCGGCGTAGTACCGCCCGGACGCCGACGTGTCACCCGGCAGCGTGAACCCCGGCAGCGCGGCGAGTGCGAGGTTGGCGGCCCGGCCGAGGCCGGTCTCGAGCATCCCGCCGCACCACACCGGCACGCCGTGCGCCACGCACACGTCGTGGATGCGGCGCGCCTCGAGGTATCCGCCGACCCGCCCGGGTTTGACGTTCACCACCTGGCAGGCGCCCAGCCGGATCGCGGCCGCGGCGTCGCGTGCCGAGGTGATGGACTCGTCCAGGCAGACCGGCGTCCGGAGCTGCCGGGCCAGCTCCACGTGGCCGAGCACGTCCTGCTCGTCAAGAGGTTGCTCGATCAGCAGGAGGTCGAACGGGTCCAGCCGGGCCAGCTGCCGCGCGTCGGCCAGGGCGTAGGCGGTGTTCGCGTCCACCTGGAGCAGCACGTCGTCGCCGAACCGCTCGCGGACCGCACGCACCGGCTCGACGTCCCAGCCGGGCTCGATCTTCAGCTTGATCCGGACGTAGCCCTCGGCCAGGTAGCCGCCGACGGCGTCGAGCAGCTCGCCGACGCTGTCCATGATGCCGACCGACACCCCGCACGGGACCCGTTCCCGCACGGCGCCGAGCTCGCGGCCGAACGAGCGGCCCTCGGCACGCAGCTCGGCGTCGAGCACCGCCGTCTCGAGCGCCGCCTTCGCCATGCGGTGCCCCTTGAACGGCGCGAGCACACCCGCGACCGCGTGCGCGCCCGCCAGCGGGGCGGCCGTCAGCGCCGGGACGAGGAACCGGCGCAGCACGTCCGCGGCCGCGTCGGCGTACTCGGAGGAGTAGAGAGGGTTGCTCATCGCAACGCACTCGCCCCAGCCCTCGGCGTCGTCGGTCACCACCCGCACGAGCAGGATGTCGCGTGTCGTCTCGGTGCCGAAGGACGTGCGGAACGGCGCGACCAGCGGCATGGCGACGCGGCGCAGCTCGACCCCGGTCAGCTTCACGGTTCCCTCCGCACGACGTACCAGCCCGCCCGGTCGAACCCGTCGATCCGGCCACCACCCCGCACCAGGCCCGTGAGCGCGTCCCGCACGGTGACCCGCCAGCGGCGCGCCATCCCCGGATCGGTCGCGCGGAGTGCCTCGATGTCGCGGGGCACGGCGACGAGCGAGGTCGCACCGTCGAGCCGGCCCGGCACCGGGCCACCGTCCCCGTCGATGTCCAGTGCCAGCACGGCCCCCGCCGCGAGCTCGTCGGCCGCGACGGCGCCCGTGCCGCCGCCGGTGCTGGCCAGCGCCACGGCCGGGTCGCGGAGCGGCCAGCGCATCAGGAGCCGGTCGGAGTCCTGGTCCCCGTTGATGGCGTCGACCATCGGGCCGTAGAAGTTCGTCAGGTACTCGGCCGGTCGCGCCGCCAGCTTCACCAGGTTGAAGTAGGCGTTGCGCGCCACCAGCGGGTCGAAGGTCCAGGCGATCTCGGCGACCCCGCGCGACAGCGCCCACGCCCGCTGGTGCAGCTTGAGCGCGAACCCGACGCTGCGGCCGGCGGCCGCCGGCGCGACACCGGCGATGTGGCTGTGCAGTGCCTCCCCGGCCGGCTCGTGGAAGAAGCCCACGCAGGCCCCGACCATCTGATCACGCTCGAAGGCACCCGCCACGTAGTTCCCGGCCTTGGTGAAGGCACGCAGGAGCTCGATCGTCATCGGCGGGTTCGCGGCGCGGCCCCAGATGGTGGCGAACAGGTCCACGACCTGGTTCAGCTCGGCGAGGTCGGCGAGCTCGCGCACCGAGACACCGGCCGTGCGCGCCGCCGTGCTCGCGGCGTGCACGGCGGCGTCCATGCCGGCGTCCATGCCGGGGTCCATGCCGGGGTCCATGCCAGGGTCCATGGCGGGATCCAGCCCGGTCGCCTCGCTGAGGTGGGTCACGAGGTTCATGCTCCTGTGCTCGTCGGGGGTGGTCATGGTCGTGCCGCACGAGAGCCGGTCGGCGGGTTCGTCGAGTCCGCCAGCAGCTCCTCGACCAGCGCGCGCAGCAGGGCGGTCCGGCCGGGCAGCGCCTCGACCAGCACGTGCTCGTCGGGTGCGTGCGCGCCGCCGCCGACCGCGCCGAGGCCGTCGAGGGTGGGGGTGCCGACGCCCGCGGTGAAGTTCCCGTCCGACGCCCCGCCGACCGCGGCACACGTCGGTTCGGGCAGTCCCAGCCGCGCCGCGATCCAGCACACCCGCTCGTACAGCGCGGCCGAGGCGGCGGCCTCGAGCGGCGGCCGGTTCGGCTCGCCGGTGACCTCGACCCGCGCGCCGGGCAGCACCGGCCGCAGGGCCCGGATCGCCCGGTCCACCCGTTCCTGTTCCGCCACGGTCCGCGCCCGCACGTCGACCATGAACGACCCCGCGGCCGGCACGGTGTTGGTCGTCGTGCCCGCGTGGGCGGCGGTCGGGGTGACCGTGGTGCCGGCCCGCTCGTCGGCGAGCGCGCTGACGGCCAGCGCCTGGTGGGCGAGCTCCAGGGTGGCGTTCACGCCCCGCTCGGGCTCGAGCCCCGCGTGCGCGGCCCGCCCGACGACACGCACCTCGTACATCGAGGTGCCCTTCCGCTCGGTCTTGAGCGCGCCACCGCCGGCGGACGCCTCCAGCACCAGCGCGGCGGTGGCCGCCCTGGCCTCCTCCTCCACCAGCTGACGCGAGCTGGTCGAGCCCAGCTCCTCGTCGCCGGTCACCAGCAGGGTCACACCGTCGAGCCCGGCGGCCGCGTGGAACGCCATCACCAGGCCGGCCTTCATGTCGAAGCAGCCCGGTCCGCGCAGCACCCCGTCCTCGACCGTGCACGGGTGGTCGGCCAGGGAGCCGAGCGGCCACACGGTGTCGTGGTGGCCGAGCAGCAGCACCCGCGACGGCGCCGCGCCGAGCCGCCAGCGCAGGTGGGTGCGGCCGTCCAGCACGATCCGCTCGGGGTCGGCGCCGAGGTGCGCGGCGCCGACCCGCGCGACGACCTCGGCCGAGCGGGCGACGGCGGCGAGGTCGGCGGACGGCGACTCGCACTCGACCAGGGCGCGGACGTCGGCGAGCATGTCGGTCAGGGCGGCCATCAGCCCACCTTCGGCGTGGCACGCACCCCGAAGTGCACGTACCGCTCGCCGGTCGGCAGCTCGTAGAAGGTGACCGGCAGCCACGTCTCCGTCTCCGGCGCCCGGACCGCGAACAGCGCCGGGCCGACCGGGACCAGCGGGTACTCCTCGACCGGGTCCGGGGACAGCTCGGCGAGCGGGCCCTTGAGGGTCGTCCGCAGCAGCGGGCCGTGCTCGACGTCGATCCGCACGCCGGTCCGCTCGTAGACGCCCACGAACGGCGTCACGTCGACGTCCGGGGGTTCCTCCGGCGGCGCGAACGACGGCGGCATGGCGACGCCGGCGACCGCCGCGAAGATCTCCCGGTAGAGGTCGTCGTAGAGGTCGCGGGTGTGGCCGCCGTTGGTGAGCAGCGCGACCGCGACACCCTGCTCGGGCAGCACCCGCAGGAACGCCGCCTGGCCGATGGTGTTGCCGTCGTGCCCGAGCAGGCGGTGTTGGATTGCCTCGCTCCGCTCGGCGGGTTCGCGGCCTGTATCCGGCGTCCTCCCTCCTGCGCGCGGAGGCCCAGGGCTCGTTCCTCGCCGGGCCTCCGTGCTCGTCAGTCCAGACGCCGGCGGCCGCTCACCACCCCAGCCGAACCGGATCCAGCCGAGCCCCCACGAGTCGCCGAGGACGTGCTTGTCGGGGAGTTCGGCCTGGAGCGCGGCCATCTCCGCGCAGCTCTCCGCGCTCAGCACCCGGGTGCCGTCCGCGCTCCGGCCGCCGGTCAGGTGCATGCGGGCGAAGGCCAGCACGTCCCGGACCGCGGAGGTGACGAGCCCCGCCGGGCCGATCGCGCGGGGCAGGGACCAGGCCGGTGCCGGGACCAGCTCGCCGTCGCGCTCCTCGTGCCCGACCGCGGTGGCGAAGAGCAACGCCTCCTCCGGCAGCGTCACCGTGTGGGTGAGCCCCAGCGGGGTGAACAGCCGGTCCCGCATGGCCTGGTCCCAGGTCTGCCCGGTGACCTTCTCGATCAGCCGGCCCAGCAGCACGTACCCCGAGTTGCAGTACGACCAGGTGGCGCCCAGCGGGTGGTTCTGCCCGGCGTCACCGATCTCGCCGACGTAACGCTCGATGCAGTCGTCACCCCGGCCGGTGTCGGTGAACACGTCGCCGTCGATGCCGCTGGTGTGGTTGAGCAGGTGCCGCGGCGTGACCGACTTCGTCACCTCGGGGTCGGCGAGCCGCAGCTCCGGCAGCACCTCGGCGACGGGGGTGTCCAGGTCGAGCAGCCCTTCGTCGGCCAGCGCCAGCACCACGGTCGCCGTCCACACCTTGGTGATCGAGCCGATCTGGAACAACGCGTCGGTGGTCGCCGGCGCGCCGGTGCGCACGTTGAGCACGCCGTACGCCGCCTCGACCAGCTCGACGCCGGTGCCGTCCGTGCCGAGGCGGAGGATGCCGAGCTGCGCGCCGGGCACCTGGTGCCGCTCGGCGAGCCGGGCCAGCCGCCGCTGCCAGTGGCCGGCGTCGATCGCCGGGGCCCGTCGGATCGTGTGCCGCTCGACCCAGTCGAGGACGCGGCGGTTGAAGTCGAGCCGCTGCGAGGGCGGGCCGGTGAGGATGAACAGGTGCGAGGCGTCCGGGTAGATCACCAGCCGGGTGGGGACGCCGCGCTCGCGCAGCGCGGTGTGCCACTGCTGGGCCTGGCCGACCGGGCAGGTGAGGTCGGTCGCGCCGTGGAGCAGGAGCGTCGGCGTGCGGACGTCGGCGACGTGGGTGAGCGGTGACATGGCGGCGTAGCGCTCCGGTTGCTGCCAGTGGGTGCCGCCGAGCTCGTGGACGCCGAGGAAGTGGCAGTCGTCGCTGGTGCCGCCCATGCTCACGAGGTCGCTGACCGTGCCGCCGGCGACCGCGGCCGCGAACCGGTCGTCGTGGCCGGTCAGCCAGCAGGTCATGAACCCGCCGTAGCTGTAGCCGGCGACCGCGAGCCGGTCCGGGTCCGCGAACCCCTCGGCGACGAGCTGGTCGAGCGGCTCGAGGAAGTCCTGGGCGTCGGCGACGCCCCACGCGCCGCGGGCGCCGTCGTGGAAGGCCTCGCCGTACCCGTCGCTGCCGCGCGGGTTGACCAGGAGGATCGCCCAGCCGCGGTCGACCAGCTCCTGGTGGTAGAGGTGGATCTCGTCGGCGGCGGCGTTCCACGCGTTGTGCGGGCCGCCGTGAATGTCGAGCAGGAGCGGTTTCCGGCCGCTGCGCGTGGGGTCGTGCATGAGCCAGGCCTGCACCCGGGTGCCGTCGGAGATGGTGAACCACCGCTCCTCGCGCGGGTGGAGGTCGAGGCCCGGACCGTGGTTCGTCAACACGACCACGGCGCCCGTCCCGAGGTCGACGACCGCGATCTCCCCGAACGACGTGGGCGTGCCGAGCGCGACCGCGGCCCGCCCACCGGCGACGGACATCCCCGACACGATCCGGCCGGCGCCGGCGAGGACCGGGTGCGCGGTGCCCCCGGTGTCCGGGACCGACCAGAGGTGGGTGCAGCCGTGGTCACGGAGGCAGAAGAACACGCGGCCGTCGTGGTGTCGCGGCAGGCCGCCGGGGTAGCCGGGCGCGCCGGCCATCACGTTGCGGTCGGTGCTGCCGGACAGGTCGGTGACCGCGCCGGTGGCGGGGTCGACGTGGAAGAGGCGGGCGTGCCCGACCGGGTCACCGGCCCAGCCGACGACGAGCAGGGCGCCGGCATCCCAGGTGACGGTGGTGGCGGTCCCGCCGGCGAAGGCGAGCACGCGCGGCCGGGCATGCGGCTCGTCCACCGCGAGGAGGTGCACGGGGGTGCGGTAGTGGAGGTCGCCGTTTTCGCCGGCGCGGCAGGGGAAGGCGAGGGCGGTGCCGTCCGGGGACCAGGTTGGCGAGCCGGCGTTCTCCGGGCCGTCGGTGAGTTGGCGGACCTCGCGGGTGGCGAGGTCGAGGACGTGCACCTGGCTGCGGACCGCGCCGTGCATTCCTGTGCCGTCGGTCTGGTAGGCGAGGCCGTCGGTGACCAGCGGGCCTTTCGCGCCGCCGGTGGGGTCGATCGGGGCGGTGAAGGCGAGGTGGCGGCCGTCCGGGCTCCAGTGTGGGGCGCCGGCGCCGAGGGGGAGGTCCGTCAGCTGTTCCGGTTCGCCGCCGGCGGTGTCGAGCACGGCCAACTGTCCATTTCGGACGAACGCGAGGCGGCGGCCGTCGGGGGACCAGGACGGGGTGGTGTCGTCCGGGCCGCGGGTGAGGCGGCGGGGTGTGGCGCCGTCGGTGGTGACCAGCCACAGCTCGTCGACGGGGCGGTCCCGGTCGGCGTCCTGGGTCCGGAGCACATAGGCGATCCGGCTGCCGTCGGGGGACAGCGCGGGCTGGGACGGGACCGCGAGGTCGGTGAGGTCCTCGATGCGTGTCCGTCGGGTCATGGCCGGCTCCTTCGCATGGTTCGTCCGGGGACGGCCGCGAGCAGTTCGCGGGTGTAGTCGTGACCGGGTTCGGCGAGCACCCGCGCGGCCGGTCCCTCTTCGACCACCCTGCCGTACCGCATGACCGCGACGTGCGAGGCGACGTAGCGGACCACCGCCAGGTTGTGGGAGATGAACAGGATCGACAGGCCGAGCTCACGCCGCAGCTCGCGCACCAGGTTCAGCACGGCCCCCTGGATCGAGACGTCCAACGCCGAGGTGATCTCGTCGGCGATGATCACCCGCGGGTCGGCGGCCAGCGCACGCGCCAGCGCGACTCGCTGCCGCTGCCCACCGGAGAGCCGCGACGGCAGGACCCGGGCGCCGGCCGGGTCGAGGTGCACCAGGTCGAGCAGCCGTTCGACCTCGGCGCGGCGCTCGGCACGCGTCCGGCCGGGCGGCATCGCCTCGGCCACGCTCTCGCCGACCGTCATCCGCGGGTCGAGCGAGGAGTACGGGTCCTGGAAGACCATCTGCAGTGGCCGGTGCCGGCCCCGCGTCGGCACCGGCGCACCACCGAGGCTGATCCGCCCGCCGGCCAGCGGCGCCAGCCCGACGGCAGCCCTGGCGAGCGTGGACTTCCCGGACCCGGACTCCCCGACCAGCCCGACCACCTCGCCCGCCGGCACGACCAGACTGACCCCGTCGACGGCGGTCGTCCGTCCATACCGGACAGTCACGTCCTCGAACCGCAGTTCCGTCACGGCGACTCCACCAGTTCGTCGCTGTCCCGCGTCACCGGCAGTGGTTCGCCCGCGTGCCAGCACGCCACTCGGTGGTCCGGGCCGCCCGTCAGGGGCGGGTCCTCGGCCCGGCAGCGGGCGTCGGCCAGGGGACAGCGGTCGGCGTAGGCGCAGCCGGGCGGCACGTCCGCCGGGTCGACCGGGCGGCCGGGGATCGTCGCCAGGGGCTCGGTCAGGTCGGTGGTCATGTCGGGGACCGCGGCCACCAGGGCCCGGGTGTACGGGTGCCGCGCGGACTCCACCAGCTCCGCTGCCGGCAGGTCCTCGACGATCCGCCCCGCGTACATCACCATCACCCGGTCGCAGACCTCGCTGACCACCGCCACGTCGTGGCTGATCAGCATCAGTGCCACGTCGTCCGCCGCGCGGATCGACGCCAGCAGGGCCAGGACCTGCTGCTGCACGGTGACGTCGAGTGCCGTGGTGGGCTCGTCCGCGACGATCAGTGCCGGCGTCCCCATCAGCCCCATGCCGATCATCGCGCGCTGGCGCATCCCGCCGGAGAACTCGTGGGGGTACTGCCGGGCCCGCATCTCCGCGTCGCGGATGCGGACCGCCGACAGCCGGTCGACCGCGCGGGCGAACGCCGCCCGGCGGGGCATCCCCTGGTGGTGGGTCGCCACCTCCGCCAGCTGGCCGCCGACGCGGCGCGACGGGTTGAACGAGGTCATCGGGTCCTGGAAGACCATCGCCAGCGACGTACCCAGCAGCCGCCGCCGGACCGCCGTGTCCGCCGCCCGCAGGTCGTGCCCGAGCAGCTCCAGCCGCGTCGCGTCGACCCGGCCGTCGTCGCCGACCAGGCGGGTGACGGCCAACGCCGTCAGGGACTTGCCCGAGCCCGACTCGCCGACGATGCCGACCGCCTCGCCCCGGCGCACCTCGAACGTCACGCCGCGGACGGGGCGCACCGGCCCGGCCGGCCCGGGGACGGTGACCTCGAGGTCCCGGACGTCGAGCACCACGCCGGACCTTGGAGCCGGGACGTCGTCGGCGGGCGCCGGCCGCCCCACCGGACCGAGGTGTGCCACCCGCACCCCGAGCGCCTTGGCGACCGACTCGCCGAACAGGTTGAACCCCAGCCCGGCGAGCAGCACAGCCGCCCCCGGTGCGAGCGCCGCGGCCGCGTTCACGTAGATGGCACCGATCCCGTCGTACAGCAGCCGCCCCCAGTCGTACGACGGTGACTGCACGCCGAGGCCGAGGAACGACAGCCCCGCGAACGACAGCAGCGCGCTCCCGGCGCCGATGGTCGCGTTGACGACCAGCGGCTCGGCGATGTTCGGCAGCACGTGCCGGAACAGGATCCGCACCCGGCCGACCCCCGCCACCCGGGCGGCCGCGACGAAGTCCCGGGCCGCGACCCCGGCCACCAGCGTCTGGGTGATGCGGGCGAACCCCGGCGCCCCGGCGAGCCCGATCGCCAGCACCGCACCGGTCGCGCCCACGCCGAACACCACCGCGAAGAACAACGCCAGCAGCAGCCCCGGGAACGCGACCGCGATGTTGACCGCCGCCGACAGCAGCCGGCCGAGCCGCCGCCCGACCAGGAACGGCGCCGACCCGAGCAGCAGGCCCACGGTCACCGCGATGAGCACGGCGAGCAGCGCCAGCACGATCGAGAGCCGGGCGGCGACGAGGACCCGGAGGAGGATGTCCCGGCCGAGGTTGTCCGTGCCGGCCCAGTGCGCGCCCGACGGCTGGGCCATGATGTTGTCGGTGTCCACGGCCTCGGCGCCGGCGCCCCACAGGACCGGGCCGAGCACGGCCAGCGCGAGGACCACCACGACGAGCACGGTCGCCGCGAGACCCAGCGGGGTGCGCAGGACCCGAGACCAGCGTCGGTTCACTCAGTCCTCCCGGATCAGCGAGCGCGGGTCGAGCCGGGCGAGCGCGACGTCGACGACCGTGTTGACCACCAGCACCCCGACGCCGTACACGAGGACGATGGCCTGCACCACCGGGTAGTCCTTGGTGAGGATCGACCGCACGATCGTGCTGCCGAGCCCCGGCCAGGCGAAGACGTTCTCGACCAGGACGGTGCCCGCCACCATCGCGCTCAGCAGCAGCCCGCACATCGTCAGCGCCGCGGTGACGGCGTTCGGCAACGCGTGTCCTAAGTAGACGGTCCGGGTCGGCAGCCGTTTGGCCCGGGCGGTGCGCACGAAGTCCGCCTCGAGCACACCGGCCATCTCGACGCGGACGATCCGGGCGAGGATCGCGGCCGGCCCGATCGCCAGCGAGAAGACCGGGAGCACGTACGCCGCCGCGGTGTCGTCGCCGGCGACCGGCAGCCAGCCGAGGCGCACCCCGAAGACGTAGACCAGCGCGACCCCGATGAGGAAGTCCGGGATGGTCGCCACGACGATGCTGGTGGTGGTGAACGCGAGCTCGGTGCGCCGCCCGTGCCCGCGCCGGGTCAGCACCCCCATCGCGACGCCCAATGGGATCGCCACGACCACGGCCGCCACGAACGCGAGCACGGCCAGCGTGAGCGTGGCCGGCAGCCGCTGCGCGACGACGTCCGCGACCGGCAGCCGCGAGGACAGCGACGTGCCGAGGTCGCCGGTCACCAGGCCCTGCAGATAGTCCAGGTACTGGGTGAGGAGCGGCTGGTCCAGCCCCAGCGCCTGCCGGCGCGCCTCGACCAGCTCCGCCGGCGCGGTGGGACCGAGCGCGCCGCGGACCGGGTCGCCCGGGATGAGGTGGATCATCGCGAACGACGCGGTCACCAGCACCCACAGGGAGATCAGCAGCCGGCCGAGGCGCCGGCCGCCGAACCGGACCCACGGGTGGGCCAGGAACCCGGTGCGGACGGTCGCGCTCAGCGTCACCGCGCCAGCATCCGGATGCTCATGGGGATCAGCTGGCCCGGTGTCTCGAACTTCGCGCCCGTGCCGAAGGTCCGCACGTCGTTGTTCGCGAACGGCACCACCTCCGCCTTGGCGATCAGGGCGGACTCGGCGGCGAGCCAGTCCGCGCAGCCCTCCTTGCCGGGGATCGCCATCGCCTTCTGCACCGCGGCGTCGTAGTCGGGGTCGGCGATCGCGGCGAAGTTGGTGCCCTCCGGGGCCGCCGGCCCGGACAGGAACGGCACGAGCTGGTCGGGGCTCGAGACGTTGAGCGAGACCCACGAGACGTCCCAGTCGCCGGCGCCGAAGATCGTGCCGGTCAGCGTCGTCTCGTTCTGGGCCTGCGCGGTGGCCTGGACGCCGATCGCCTTCCACTGCCGCACGGCGAGCTCCGCCGCGGCGTCGCCGCTGCTGCCGAGGTTGTTCTGGTACAGGAAGGTCACCTTCAGCGGCTGGCCGTTCCTGCTCCGCATGCCGTCGTCGCCCTTCTGCCACCCCGCCTCGTCGAGCAGGGTGCCGGCCGAGGCGGCGTCGCCCCGCGGCAGCGAGTCGGAGACCGAGTCGCCCGGGCACGCGACCGGCGCGTTCGCGGCCATCGTGCTGCCGCTGCGGCCGTGGCCCGCGGTGAGCACCTTCTGCAGCTGGTCGAGGTCGAGTGCGTGGGTGAGCGCCAGGCGCACCTTCGGGTCGCTGGTGACCCGGCCGGCGGTGTGGTTGTACCACTGCTCACCGACGATGGCGGGCGTGGTGGCGGTGAACAGGCCGGCCTTCGCGAGCCGGTCCGCCTCCGGACCCAGGATCTGGGCGGCGTTGAGGCCGCCGGAGAGCAGCAGGTTGGCCGCGGTCGTCTCGTTCTCGACCACCTTGACCACCACCGTGTCGGGGAGGCCCCTGGTCTTGGTCGTCGCGCCGCCGGGGCCCCAGGTGTAGCCGTCGCGGATCGTGTAGGTGTAGTGGTCGCCCGGCGCGGCCTCGGTGAGCTGGTACGGCCCGGTGCCCGCGGTGGCCGTCGCGAGCGTGGCGCGGTCCGCCATGCCGCTCGGGCAGACGATGGGGAGACCGGACAGTCCATTGAGGACGAACGGGGCCGGCTGCGCCAGCGTGATCGTCACGGTGCCGGCCGCGTCGTCGGCCTCCGTCGTCGCGCCCACCGGGAGGAAGGTGCCCAGGAAGGGGCTCTTGTTGTTCGGGTCGGCGACGAAGTCGAGGTTGTCGGCGACGTCCGTGGCGGTGAGCTTCGCGCCGTCCGCGCAGGTGATGCCGTCGGCCAGGGTCAGCTCCACACTGCTGGTCGTGGTCTCCCACTTCGTGGCCAGGCCCGACCGGATCTCGCCCGTCTCGCCGTCGACGCTGACGAGCGGGTCGTAGGCGAACTGGGTGACGGTGAACAGCGTGGTGCCCGCACCCATCTGCGGGTCCAGGCTGCCGGGGTCCGAGGACAGCCCGAGGGTGAACACGCCGCCGTCGACGACCTCGGCGTTCGCGCTGTTGGAGGTGGCCGCGCCGCCGCAGCCGGCGAGTACGGTCAGGCAGAGGCACAGTCCGCAGGTGCCCGCGATGGACAGCTTCATGGCGCTTTCTCCGAGGGGGTCAGACGCTCGCGCGTCGTACGGCGCGACCGAGGTGCAGGTAGAGCGCGTGGCCGGTGCCGTCGTCACCGACGAACGCGTGCGGCATGTGCATGCCGCGGTCGGGCTTGACGGGGATCAACATGTCGTCCCGGTAGTGGACGAGCTCGGTCCGCTCGGTCTGCCCGCCCATGTCCGCGAAGATGCCCTTGGGGGTCTGCTCGATCCAGATTCGGCCGTCGCCGTCCTGGCTGACGGTGAGGTCGAACACCTCGGCCGAGTAGGTGCCGACGTAGCGCTCGGCGTCGATCCGCCCGGGGTCCGGGGGCGGGACGGGGAGCGCGGGCAACACGACGTCGGTGAGCTCACCGAGGACGTGGCCGACGACGTCGCGGTAGAGCGAGACCACGTCACCGCCGTTGGTCAGCAGCGCGACCGCCAGCCCGGCCTCGGGCACCATCCGCAGGAAGGCCCCCTGTCCGATGGTGCTGCCGTCGTGGCCGAGGATCGTGCCCTCGGGGGTGTCGAACCGTTCGAAGCCCAGGCCCCAGGACGTGCCCATGAGACCGAGGTCGGGCAGGTCGACCTCGTGGGCGTGCATCCGGGCCGCGGTGCCCGGCGCCAGGACCTGGGTGCCGTCGGCGGCCCTGCCGTCCGTGAGGTGCATGCGGGCGAAGGCGACCAGGTCGCGGGGCCGCATCGCGAGCGTCGAGCCGGCGGGGGCGTTGGACCGGGCCAGCGCCCAGACCGGGGCCGGGGCGTAGCCGGCGCCCGGTTCCTGCTCGACGTGGCCGACGGCGGCCCGGAACATGATCGCCTCGTAGGGGCTGGGCGCGGTGTGGGTGAGCCCGAGCGGTCTGACGAGGTGCTCGCGCAGGCACTCGTCGTAGGTGCTTTCGCGCAGCACCTCGACGAGCCGGCCGAGCACGCAGTAGCCGGCGTTGTTGTAGGAGAACTGCTCGCCGGGCGGGAACAGCTGCGGCACGCCGTGCAGGGTGGCGACGTACTTCTCGAGGCAGTCGTCGCCCACGCCGGTGTCGGTGAAGATGTCGCCCTCGAACCCGGCGGTGTGGTTGAGCAGCTGCCGCACGGTGATCCGCGCGGCCGCCTCCTCGTCGGCGATGCGGAACTCCGGCAGGTAGGTCCGGACCGGCTCGTCGAGCAGCACGTCACCCTCGTCGACGAGCTGCATGACCAGGGTGCTGGTCCAGAGCTTGGTGACCGAGCCGATCTGGAAGACCGAGTCGGCGGTCGCCTCCACCCGGGTCGCCGTGCTGAGCAGCCCGGCGGCCCCGTCGGCCACCTCGCCGCCGTGCGACACGGCCCACGCCGCGCCCGGCACATTGTGCTTCTGGAGCAGTGCCGGCAGCCGCTCGTCGAGCCAGGCGCGGACATCGTGGAGGTCGCTCATGCGAGAGGACGTTAGGCAGGCGACCCGCGGCTGTGTTCATCGTTCTCGACAACTCGGCGGCGTCCGCTTGGTCGTCCGCGACGAGTACCGGGTTTGCTTCCCGCCGCCCGCGGGAACTTCTTCGGCGTGACTTGGCGTGTGGCGCTCGTCGTCGCGGTGCTGTCGGCCCTCGTGGCGGGGTGCGACTCGGAGAGCGCGCGGGTCGTGACCGGCGAGCTGGCCGGGCGGCAACGCGCGGAGCTGGACGTGGTGAGCGGCGCCGACACGGTCACGGTGCGCGCCGCGGACCTCGGCGACGAGCTGTTCCGGGCGTCGTCGCCGTTCGGCGCGCGGGTCGTCCCGGTCGCCGCCGTGACCGGCTCGGCGGTCCGGGTGTCGCTCACCGACTCCGGCGGCGCGGGCCCGGCGGACGTGGTGGTCGAGCTGAACTCGAAGGTGGCGTGGCGGATCCGGCTCGACGGCGGTGCGAAGCAGGCGAGGGTCGTGCTGGCCGGCGGCCGGCTCACCGGGCTGGACTTCGGGGCCGGCAACGCCCGGATCGACGCGGAGCTGCCGGCGCCCCGGGGCACGGTGCCGGTTCGGATGGCCGGTGGCGCCTCGGTGTTCGACCTACGCGTGCCGCGGGAGGCGGTCACCCAGGTCCGCATCGCCGGCGGCGCCGGCTCGGTGACCATCGACGGCACCGTCCACACCGGAATTTCGGGCGGCACCGTGTACACCCCGCCCGACTGGCCCACCGCGACCGACCGCTACCTGATCGACAACACCGCCGGCGTCTCGACCCTCACCCTCGCGCGAACCGCTCGCTGACAGCGCCCACCCCCACACCCACCTCCCCGCAGCACCCGCCACTCCCGAGCGCTGGCCCAGCGGGAGCGCTCGCCACCTGATCGACAACACGGCCGGCGTCCCCTCACCCTCACCCTCGCGCGAAGCGCGTACCGCGTAGCAGGAGCGCGTAACAGACCGAACCGACAGAACTGGCAAACGGTGCACCTGTTTGCCGGATGGTGATGTTGGCCGTCCTGAGGGAAGCATCGAGCGGGCAACCCAACTCCTCCAACACCGCGTCGTCGGTGTGCCCTGTGGGAGGTACCGCGTGAAACGTCTATCCCTCGTGGCCGGGGTGTTCGTCGCCTTCGCCACGGCACTGTCAGCCACCTTCGCGCCGGCGACCGTGGCGCAGCCACCCGACGAGGCTCGGCCGAGCGCCGAGTACCGGGTGGACAACGTCAAGACCGCCGAGCAGCGGACCGAGATCGCGCGCACCGGGGCCGCGGTCAACGGCGCCGAGCACGGCGGGTTGAACATCACCGCGACCCCGGCCGAGGTCAGACGGATCGAGGCGATGGGCTACCGGGTCCAGCGCCAGGAACTGCCGGCCCCACCCGGTGCCGTGACACCGTTCGACTTCCCGGCCGCGGACTCGCGTTACCACAACTACGCCGAGATGACCGCCGAGATCAACCAGGCGCTGGCCGACCACCCGACGTTGCTCAGCAGGCGGGTGATCGGCCAGTCCTACCAGGGCCGGGACATCGTGGCGCTCAAGATCTCCGACAACGTGGCGACCGACGAGGCCGAGCCGGAGGTGCTGTTCACGGCCCACCAGCACGCCCGCGAGCACCTGACCGTGGAGATGGCGCTGTACCTGGTGCAGTTGTTCACCGACGAGTACGCCACCGACACCCACATCCGGGACCTGGTCAACAGCCGGGAGATCTGGATCGTGCCGGACGTGAACCCCGACGGCGGCGAGTACGACATCGCCACCGGCTCCTACCGGAGCTGGCGCAAGAACCGGCAGCCGAACTCCGGCTCGTCGAGCGTCGGCACCGACCTGAACCGGAACTGGGCGTACAACTGGGGTTGCTGCGGCGGCTCGTCCGGCAGCACCGGCAGCGAGACCTACCGCGGTTCCGCCGCGGAGTCGGCGCCCGAGGTGCGGGTGGTCGCCAACTTCGTGCGGAGCCGGGTCGTCGGTGGGCGGCAGCAGATCACCACGCACATCGACTTCCACACCTACAGCCAGCTGATCCTGTGGCCGTACGGCTACACGTTCAACGACCTCGGCCCGGGCCTCACCCAGGCGGAACGCGACACGCACGCCCGGCTCGGCCAGATGATGGCGCAGACCAACGGCTACACCCCGGAGCAGTCGTCGGACCTGTACATCACCGACGGCACGATCGGCGACTGGCTGTGGGGCGTGCAGCGGGTCTACACCTACACCTTCGAGATGTACCCGGGCGCGAGCGGCTCGGGCGGCGGCTTCTACCCGCCGGACGAGGTGATCACCCGCGAGGTCACCCGCAACCGGGCGGCCGTCGTGCTGCTGCTCGACTACTCCGACTGCCCGCGGCGCGTCATCGGCCAGACCTGCGCCGCCTGATCACCTGAGAAACACCCTCCGGTGCCCGTTCGCGAGTTGTCGCGGGCGGGCACCACTTTTTTCGCGTATCAGGGAAACGTCGCGCGCATCTGTTGGGAAAACCAACTCCGAACACGGGGGAGAAGTCCCATGAGCGAGAATCGCAGACGTCTTTCCGGCAGAGTGCGCGGACGGGCCGCGCTGGCGATCGCGACCGCGGCCCTGCTCGCCGGCGCCGCGACCGTCGCCGGCGCGGCCCCGGTACCCGCCGGCCCGGCGGACCCGGCCACCGCCGCCCACCTGGCGCCGAGGTGGACCAGTCATTTCGGTTCCGGCAAGTACCAGGCGTCGCCGGTCGTGGCGGGCCAGTACGTCTACATCGGCGACCAGAACGGCTACCTGACCAAGCTCCCGCTGGCGACCGGGAGCACGACGGCGGCCCCGAGGTTCACCCCGGTCTGGAGCACCAACGAGTGCTTCAACGGCATCTTCTCGAAGCCGGCCGTGGGGAACGGCAGGGTGTTCGTCTCGACGATCGCGGGCTACGTCTGCGCCTTCGACGACAGCGGCGCGCTCGTCTGGCGCCAGTCCATGCCGGCGGGTGGGTGGGCCACCAGTCCGGTGCTGGTGGGCGACACGCTGTACGCGTCGGACATCTACGGGGGTGTGGCGGCGTTCGACGCGTACTCCGGCGCGGGGACGCCGCGCTGGAGCGTGGACGTCGGCGGTCCCGACAGCATGCGCCTCACCGGGGTGACGGTGCTCGGCGGCAAGGTCTACGCCGGCACCTCCGACGGGCGGGTCCTGGGCGTGACGCCGCCGGCCACGGCGGGCGCGCCGGCCACCGTCACCGAGTTGGCACCGTTCCCCGGCGGTCACATCGACGACGTGCTCGCCACCGACGGCACCAACCTCTACGCGTCGGTCAACCACACGACGGCGCCGAGCGTCGGCGAGGTGCACGTGGTGGCACTGAACACGAACGGCGACGTGCTGTGGAACGTGAACACCCAGCTCGACCCGACCTACTACGGCTACGGCCCCACGGTCGCGGGCGGCATCGTCTACGCCCCGACCAAGACCAAGCTCGTCTATCTGGACGCCGCCAGAAAGGGTGCCCGGGTCGCGACGGCCGACACCAGCCCCAACCAGCCGACCACACCGGCCGTCGTCAACGGGGTCGCCTACGTGGGCGGCATCGGGGCCAGCGGCGAGAAGCGGGGCGCCCTGCAGGCGTTCGACGCCACCACCGGGGTGCCGCTGTACTACTCCCACACGCCCACGGTCGCCAACACCAGCCCCGCGGTCGCCGCGGACGGCACGGTGTTGCTGGGCGGCGGAAACGGCAGCGGCGGCCAGGCCGACGGCGTGCTCTGGGCCTACCAACCCGTCACCGCCCCGGAGTACGGCTGACCGCTCATTCGTTTCTCACCGCGATTTCACGGCCCGCGTGCTGGCCGGCGGATTTAACAGGCATTTTGCTTATCCTCCTTTTCGGTTCCGTTTGTTCCGATGGATCCCGTCACCGAAATGGGAAGGGGCCCATCATGCGGATCAGGACGATGGCGGGGATCGCGGTCGCCGCAGCGGCGACCGCGGCCGCGGTCGTGGGCGGGGTCGCGTACGCGACGGCCGACGAGAGCGAGCCGACGCTGCGGATCGTCACCGAGCGGCAGGCGCAGCCGGCCCAGCAGGACCCGGAGCGGGACTGCCCGGAGAAGGACGGCGCCGCCGAGTCGCCGGGCCCCGAGGGGACCGGGCTGTGAGCGCTACCCCGGCGGGGCTGCTCGAGCAGACGCTGTTCGAGGTCAAGCGGGTGATCGTCGGGCAGGACCGGCTGGTGGAGCGGTTGGTGGTCGCGTTGCTGGCCGACGGGCACTGTCTGCTGGAGGGTGTGCCCGGGGTGGCGAAGACGCTGGCCGCTAGCACGCTGGCGACGGTGGCTGGCGGCAGCTTCTCCCGTGTCCAGTTCACGCCGGATCTGGTGCCGTCGGACATCGTCGGGACGCGGATCTACCGGTCGTCGCGGGAGAGTTTCGACGTCGAGTTGGGGCCGGTGATGGCGAACGTCGTGGTGGCGGACGAGATCAACCGCGCGCCGGCGCGGGTGCAGTCGGCGCTGCTGGAGGCGATGGCCGAGCGGCAGGTGTCGATCGGGGAGCGGAGTTATCCGGTGCCGTCGCCGTTCCTGGTGCTGGCGACGCAGAACCCGATCGAGTCGGAGGGTGTGTACGCGCTGCCGGAGGCGCAGCGGGACCGGTTCCTGATGAAGGTCGTGGTGGCGTACCCGACCGACGACGAGGAACTCGCCATCCTGTATCGGATGGGAACGCGGGTGCCGGCGGCGCGGCCGGTGCTCTCGCCGCCGGTGCTCCTGGACCTGCAGGAGCAGGCGCGGGACGTGCACGTCCACCACGCACTGGCGCGGTACGTGGTGTCGCTGGTGGCGGCGACCCGCGAGCCGGTGCGGTTCGGCCTGCCGGACGTGGCGGCGGCACTGGACTTCGGCGCCTCGCCCCGCGCGACGCTGGGGCTGGTGGCGGCGGCGCGGGCGCTGGCGTTGCTGCGGGGGCGGGAGTACGTGCTGCCGGCGGACATCCAGGAGTTGGCGGTGGACGTGCTGGCGCACCGGCTGGTGCTGTCGTTCGACGCGCTGGCCGACGGGGTGTCGCCGGTGTCGCTGGTGGAGCGGGTGCTGTCGGCGGTGCCGGTGCCGGTGGTGGCGCCGCTTCAGGCCACAGAGGATGCGGCATGACGGACGCGTTGCAGGAGCAGCGGTTGCGGCGGTTGGAGTTGACCATCAGGAGGAGGCTCGACGGGTTGCTGCGTGGCCAGTACGCCGGGTTGCTGCCGGGTGCGGGGACCGAGATCGCGGGCAGCCGCGAGTACCGGCCCGGCGAGGACGAGGTCCGGCGCATGGACTGGGCCGTCACGGCCAGGACCGGGCTGCCGCACGTGCGCGAGACCATCGCCGACCGGGAGCTGACCGTGTGGGTCCTGGTCGACGCCACCCCGAGCATGGACTTCGGCACCGCCCAGATGGAGAAGCGCGAACTGGCGACCTCGGCGGTCGCGGCCGTCGGGTTCCTGACGGCCGGGCACGGCAACCGGCTCGGTGCCCAGGTGTTGAGCCCGGTCGGTGTGCGGCGGTTTCCCGCGCGGACCGGGCGGGCGCACCTGCTCGGGCTGCTGCGGGCGCTGCTGGCCTTCCCGCGCGGTGAACCGGGGTCCGCACCCTCTCTCGCGGACTCGCTGGACGGGCTGGGTCGGGCGTTGCGGCGGCGCGGGCTGGTGGTGGTCGTGTCGGACTTCCTCGACGAGGGTTGGGAACCGTCGTTGCGGCGGTTGGCGTCGCGGCACCAGGTGATCGCGGTGGAGGTGGTCGATCCCCGGGAGCTGACGCTGCCGAACGTGGGTGTGCTGACGGTGGTCGACCCGGAGACCGGCCGGCGCCGCGAGGTCGCCACCGCGTCCCGGCGGGTTCGCGAGCGGTACGCGGCGGCCGCGGCCGCGCACCAGGAGGCCGTGCGAACCGCGGTGCGCCGGGCCGGCGCGGCCCACCTACCGCTGCGGACCGACCGCGACTGGGTCGCGGACATCGTCCGCCACGTCCACACGCAGCGACGGTTGGCGGCGCGATGACGGTCCCTTTCCGCGGGTCGGCGGCCCTGGTCGTGTTTGACGTGGTGGGGGAGGCCCGGGCGGTGCGCTGTGGTGAGAGTTGGGTGGCGGACATCGCCGGGCCGGTGCGTACGCGGCGACGGTCGGTGGCCCGTTTCCGCGGGCCGGCGGTCTTGGTCGTGCTCGACGTGGTGGGGGAGGCCCGGCGGGCCTGGGTGGCGCGATGACGTTCCTCTCCGCCGGCCGCCTCTGGTTCCTCGCCGGGGTGGTGGCCCTGGTCGTGCTGTACGTGGTGCTGCAGGTGCGGCGCAGCCGGTACGCGGTGCGGTTCACGACCCTGTCGCTGCTGGAGAAGGTCGCACCGACGCGGCCGGGTTGGCGTCGGCACCTGCCGGCCGCCCTGTTCCTGATCATGCTGGCGCTGCTGGTGGTCGGCTTCGCCCAGCCGGCGGCGGCCGAGCGGGTGCCCCGCGAACGAGCGACCGTGATCATCGCGGTGGACGTGTCCCCGTCGATGGGTGCCGACGACGTGCCGCCCGACCGGCTGGCCGCCGCCCGCGACGCCGCACACGACTTCGTGGACCTGCTGCCGCCGCGGTTCAACGTGGGCCTGGTCGCGTTCGCCGGGGACGCCCAGGTGGTGGTCGCGCCGGTCACCGACCGGGACGCGCTGCGGGCCGGCATCGACCGGCTGGCGGTCGGCACCGTCGCCCGGCAGGGCACCGCCATCGGCGACGCGATCACGGCGTCCCTGGCGGCGGTGCGCACGGTCGACACCGAGGCCGAACCACCCCCGGCCCGCGCGGTGGTCCTGTCCGACGGCGCGAACACCGCGGGCGTGACCCCGTCGACGGCCGCGGCCGAGGCGGCGGCCGCCGCCGTCCCCGTCGACACGATCTCCGTCGGCACCCCCGACGGCACCATCGACCAGGACGGTGCCTCCCAACCGGTCCCCGCGAACGGCGACACCCTGCGCGAGGTCGCCGACCGCACCGGCGGCGCGTACCACGAGGCCGCGACCGCGGGTGAACTTCGCGAGGTGTACGGGGACATCGGCAGCTCGGTCGGCTACCGCACGGAGCAGCGGGACATCTCCTACCGCTTCATCGGCATCGGCCTGCTGTTCGGCCTCGCCACGGCGGGCACCTCACTGCTCTGGTTCTCGAGGCTCCCGTAGGAGACCGGGTGACGACGAACATGACACGCCGGACGAGCACGCCGGCGGGGCATTCCGCCACGGCGGATCGGGGATTTGGTGGGGTGGTGGGTCGGATGGCGCGGAATCCGGCGTCGGACGGGCAGGGTGGTGGCCGGGCGGTCACTGGCGATGAGGCGTCGGTTGGCGGATCGGATGGTTTTCTGCGGTCGGGTGGGGTGCTGGGTGGTGTCGCCCGGAATCCGGTGTGGGAAGGGCAGGTCGGTGATCGGGCGGTCGCTGGTGATGAGGTGGGCCGGGTTTTCTCGCTGCGGTGGAGCGAGGGTTGTGGGGTGCTGGGTGGCATTGCCCGGAGCCCGGTGTGGGAAGGGCAGGTTGGTGATCGGGCGGTCGCTGGTGATGAGGCGTCGGTTGGCGGATCTGGTGGTTTTCTGTCGTCTGGTCGGGTGGGGCTCGGCCCGCGGCGTGGGACGGGCTTCATCGCCGCGGGTGGGTCGGGGGAACCGGTGAGAAGCGGGGCGGCGGTGGCGGAAGCGTTTCGGCGGCCCGCCGCGACACAACAGGGGAAGGGACCTTCCTCCGCTTCCCGGGCCTCCTCCATACCTCGGTTGCTGGTCGCCGGGCTGCTCGTCGTCGGTGTGTCTGCCGGTGGGGGCGCCGTGGCCGGTCGGTACGCCGGTGACCTGGCCGGGGTGGTCATCCCCCAACCACCCCGGCCTGGTCCTCTCCCGGCCGGCGCGCCGGTGGCCGGTCCGGCGCGGGCCGGCAGTGCCGTCACCTCAGGCATAGTGGGTGTTGTGGACCGTTCTGTCCGGATCTGCGGCGAGGTCGTCCGATGAGGCTGCTGCTCGTCGAGGACGAGGCCGAGTTGGCCGAGGCCGTCCAGCTCGGCCTGGTGCGGGCCGGGTACGCCGTGGACGTCACGCACACCGCGGCCGGCGCGCACGAAAAACTGACCGTCAACGACTACGACCTGCTCCTGCTCGACCTGACCCTGCCCGACGGCGACGGGTTCACCCTCTGCCGGTCGGTCCGCTCCGGCGCGCTGCCCGCGGTCGGCGGCACGGACCTGCGGGTGCTGATGCTGACCGCCCGCGGCGCGCTCGCCGACCGGGTGCGGGGCCTGGACGACGGCGCCGACGACTACGTCGTGAAGCCCTTCGCGCTCGCCGAGCTGGTGGCGCGGGTCCGGGCGCTGCTGCGGCGCGAGGTCCGCGGCGGCGGGACGACCCTCGCGGTCGGTGAGCTGACCCTCGACGCCGCGCGGCACGAGGCGTGGCGCGGCGAGCGGCGGCTTCCGCTGTCGCCCAAGGAGTTCGGGGTGCTGGAGTACCTGATGACCCGGCCAGGACACGTGATCAGCGCCGAGGAGCTCCTCGAACACGTCTGGGACGAGAACGTCGACCCGTTCACCCAGACCGTGCGCGTCACGATCGGGACCCTGCGCCGCAAGCTCGGCGGCGACCGTCTCATCGAGACAGTGGTCGGGAAGGGGTACCGCCTCACGTGATCCTCCACTCCACCCGGTTCCGGCTGACCGTGCTCTACTCGGTCCTCCTGTTCGCGCTCGCGGCGATCGCGCTCGTGGTGATCTACGTCGCGGTCTCGGCGGCCACCGACCCCAAACCCATCACCCGCAGCTACGAGGCCGGCGTGTACGAACAACAGGACGACGGCCGCCCGATCCGCACCGGCACGATGACCGTCGCCGAGGTCGACGACATCGAGTCCGCCGTCAACCAGGGCACCCTGGCGAACCTGCGCACCTACTCCGCGGCCGTGCTCGGCGGGATGTTCGTCGCGAGCCTGGGCATCGGCTGGGTCCTGTCCGGCCGCGCACTCCGCCCCGCCCTCGCGATCGCCCACACCGCGAAGGAGATCCAGGCGACCGACCTGTCCCGCCGCATCAACCTCGACGGCACGCGCGGTGAGCTGCGCGACCTCGCCGACACCATCGACTCGATGCTCGACCGCCTCGACGACGCCTTCCAGGCACAGCGCCAGCTCATCGACGACGCCTCCCACGAACTACGCTCCCCACTCGCGATCATCCGCGCCCACCTCGACGCCACCCTCACCACACCCGACGCCTCACCGGCCGAACGCGCACGAGCCGTCGAAGTGATCGACCGGGCGACCAACCGCATGTCACGCCTGGTGGAAGACCTCCTCGCCACCGCCCGCCGCTCCGCCGACGCGCTGGCCGACACCGACGTCGACCTGACGGAGATAGCCCGAGAGGCGGGCGAGGAGTTCGCCGTCCTGGCCGCCTCCCGCGGCGTCCGGTTGACCTCCCGGCTCACCCCGGACCTGGAGGTCATCGGCGACCACGACGCGCTGCGCCGCGCGGTCGGCAACCTGCTGTCCAACGCCGTGCGCCTCACCACGGCCACGATCACGATCGCCACCGGCCGCCACGACGGCTGGCTGTGGCTCGCGGTCACCGACGACGGCCCCGGCATCGCGACCGAGGACCAGCCCCGGATCTTCGACCGTTTCTGGCGCCGCGCGCACTCTCCGGCCCTGCACGACCGGCACACCGGGCTCGGTCTCGCGATCGTCCGGCAGATCGTGGAGTCCCACGACGGCCGGGTCACGCTGTTCTCGGAGGTGGGGGAGGGCAGCACGTTCGTGCTGTGGTTCCCGTCGCGCGACCGCCCCTACGGCACCCCACCGGCCGAGGTGCCGCCGACCGTCAGCCCCGTCCGGGCCTGAGCACGGCACGCGGCGCGGCGCAGTGTCCCACCTCGACCGCACTGTCGCAAGTGGACGGTTTCACATGAAACCAGTTCACATGGCCTCGCGGACCTTCGCGGTGTCCACGAACTGTTCGAAGCGGACGATCAACCCGCCGCGCACGACGAAGTGGTGGGCCACCCGGACGTCGATCTCCTTGCCCGTGGCCTTGTTCGTCGCCGTGTAGCGGGCGAGCACGACGACGTTCTCGCCCGCGGCGACGTAGGTGTCGTCGTGCGCCACCCAGTCGTCCCACTCCTGGGCGAGCTTCGCCATGACGTTGGTGGTGACGCCGGTGGGCGTGCGGTAGGTGCCGGCGAGTGGGAAGCCGGCCATCTCGGTCCACTCCACGTCGGGTGCGAGGGTGGCCCGCAGGGCTTCCAGGTCCCCGGCCGCGGAGGCGAGGTACTGCCGGCGGACCACGTCGGCGGGTGCGATGTCGGTCATCCCCAGCTCATCTCGCCCGTGGCGACCTTCGCGCCGATCTGCGCCGCGATGCGCATGCCGTGGCCGGGGTAGCGCTCGACCAACGCGTCGGTGAGCGTGGCGCCGTCGGTCGCCCTGGCCAGCTCCTCCTCGAACGCGACCAGGTACTCGCGGGTGCCGGTGATGGCACTGGCGTCCGCCGGAGCGCCGGGGAGGCGGTGGCCGGGGACGACCAGCGCCGGGTCGAGTGCGGTCATCTCGTCGAGCAGGGTGATCCAGGCGGCCCGCTGTTCGGGCTGGGGGGTGTCGGCGACCCAGACGTGCTCGCGGGCGAAGAGCAGGACGCCGCCGAGGATCGCGCGCTGCTCGGCCTGCCACAGGTAGTGGCGGTCCGGCCCGCCGCGGAGCTCGAACCGGTGACCTTCCAGGGTGAGGTCGCCGGTGAGCGGGGTCAGGTCGACCAGGCGGGTGGGCAGGTTGGTGCCGAGCGCGGCCCACGCCGTGAGCTTGCCCTCGTAGGAGTGGGCGATGTGCTCGATGGTGTGAGGGGTGGCCACGAACACCGCGTCCGGGAAGGCGTCGGCCACGACCTCGGCGCCGAAGTAGAAGTCGGGGTCGCCGTGGCTGATGAACACGGTGGTCAGGGTCTTGCCGGCATCCAGGACCGCGGCGACCAGGCGGTGGCCGTCGGCGCGGGTGAACCCGGCGTCGACGAGCAGCGCGTCGTGCTCGCCGGTGACGAGGGTGGCGGTCTTGTTCTTGCTGCCGACCGGGAAGTCGAGGTCGAGCACGGTGAAGTCGAGCGTGGTCATGGTGGCTCCTCGGGGTGTCAGAAGGGGAGGGCGGTCAGGCGCTGGTCGATCTGGTCGGCGGTCGCGTCGCCGCGGGCGAGGACGGCGGTGGTGTCCCCGTGCACGGCGAGCAGGGTGGGGAAGCTGTCCACACCCAGCGCGGCGGCACGGGCGAAGTCGGCCTCGGCCGCCGCCTGGCCGCCGGGGGACTGGAAGTGTTCGACGACGGGATCGGCGTCGAGGCCGGCCGCCTGCGCGACCGTGCGGTAGGTGTCCGGATCGGACAGGCTCTGGCCGTCGACGTAGAAGGCGCGCTGGAGCGCCACGGCCAGCTCGACCGCGCGGTCCGGCGCGGCCTGGCGCAGCGCGGCCATCCCGCGGGCGGCGGCCTCGGAGTCCATGACGAACGAGCCGTCGGCGACGAGCCGCTGGTAGGCGGCGCCGAACGCGGCGCCGGTCAGCTCGCTGATCCTGGCGTTCGCGCCGCCGATGTACCCGAAGTCCCGGATCGGCACCCGGCGTGCGCCCGTGAACAGGCCGCCGGACACGACCTCGACCGGCAGCTCCGGATGGCGTGCGGCGACCGCCGCGATGGTGCGGGAGAAGCCGTGCGACCAGCCGCAGTAGGCATCGAAAACGTAGACGAGCTTCATGCCTGACAGAACAGAATCTGAGCAGTCAGATATTTCTGACTGTGTCCCAGGTCACGCCGATCAGCGGAGGCGGGGCAGCGCGTCCCGGGCCGCGTGACTGAGGATCCGCAGGTCAGCCATGAACTGCTGGCGGTGGTCGGTGGGCAGGGGGGCGAGGAAGTACCGCTCGATGTTCGCCGCGTGCACCCGCGCGGCCCGCACCACCGTCTCCTCACCCGAGGCGGTGACCCGCACCAGCCGGCCCCGCCGGTCGTCGGGGTCCTCGACGCGTTCCACCAGCCCGGCCGCGACCATCCGGTCGACGAGGCGGGTGACGCCGCCCGTGGTGAGCACCTGCTCCCGGCTGATCGCGCCCATCGACAGCCCGGGCTCGCCCGCGCGGCCGAGGATCAGCAGCACCTCGAACATCAGGTGGCTGATCCCGCACTCCTGCTCGATGGCCCGCCCCAGGATGTACTCGAGCCGGTTCGCCGCGCCCTGCAACCGCCCGAAGGCCAGGACCAGCTCGTGGGACGCGGCGTCCGCCGCCGTCGAGATCTGCTCAGCCACGGTGCCGATCTTCCCACTGCCGGGTCAGGCCCGTCGGCGGAGCAGCAGCCTGAGGGTCGTGTGGGCGGCACGCCGCCGGGCCGCGGAGCGGGCCAGGACGGAGACGAGTGCGCTGGTGACCACCGCGGTGCCGTGCAACCAGACGGCGGCGGTGAGCGCGTCGGCGAGCGTGTGCAGTGCTGGCATGGCCCCACGCTCGGCCTTCCGGCGGGTTTCCGGCGAACCCCGGCCCACCGCGACGGCGCCCATTACGCTGGTCAGCCCCAGGGCGGCGAGTTTTCCGGGGAGCTGAGGGCATGGTGGGTGGCGCGGCGGACAGGTTCTGGGCCGAGCTGCGCGACCTGCACGAGCGGGCGGGCAGGCCGACGCTGGCGCGGCTCGTGCGGGCCGGCCGGGACGGCGGGCACCGGGTGAGCGACGCGACGATCAACGACTGGCTGACGGGCGGCTCGATCCCGGCGGCGACGTCCGTGCCGTACTTCCTGCGGGTACTGGTCCCGTTCCTGCTGCGCCGTGCCCGGGAACGGGACCCGGGCGCCCACCTGCCGGCCGAGCGCGCGTGGCAGGACCTGGTGACGGCCGCCCAGGCCGAACGGGCGGCCAACCGGGGCGGGCGGCGGCGCGGCGCGACGAGGCGGGGCGACGCGGGCCCGGTGACCCTGCCCGCGCTCCCGGAGCGGTTCACCGGCCGGACTGAGCTGGTGGGGGAGTTGCTCGAATGGCTCGACCCGGCGGGCACGCACGGCGGCGTCACGGTGGTCTCCGCCGCCGACGGGATGGGTGGCGTCGGGAAGACGGCGTTGGCGGTCCACGTCGCCGGGCTGGTGCTGCGGCGGGGCTGGTTCCCCGGCGGCGCGCTGTTCGAGGACCTGCGGGGGTTCAGCACGGACGAGCCGCTGGCCCAGGGGGTCGTCGCGGGCCGGCTGCTGCGGGCGCTGGGCGTGCCCGACAACCAGGTGCCGGAGGCGGCGCCGGACCGGGTGCGGAGGTGGCGCGACCAGCTGCGGCGCCTCGGCGAGCAGGGCCGGCCCGTGCTCGTGGTCCTGGACAACGCCGAGAGCGCGGCGCAGGTCGCCCAGCTGGTGCCGGACCACCCGCACCGCATGCTCGTCACCTCGCGCCGCACCCTGGCGGCGGTGGGGGCGCGCCGGATACAGGTCCGGCCGTTCGCACCGGCGGAGGCGGTGGCCTTCCTCGGTTCCGCGTTGCGCACGTCCCACCCCGGCGACGAGCGGGTCGAGCGGGCGCCGGACGACGCCCGCCGGCTCGCGGAGCTGTGCGGGTGGCTGCCGCTGGCGCTGCGGATCGTCGTCGCGCTGCTCCGCGACGAGCCCGGCAGGCCGCTGGCCGACCTGGTCGCCGAGCTGGCCGACGCACGCACCCGGCTGGCGCGCCTGCGGTACGACGACGTGGACGAGCACGGCCGGCCGCTGGGTGTCCTGGCCGCGTTCGACCTGTCCTACACGCGTCTGGTCGCCGACCCGGAGCGGGCCAGGGCCTTCCGCCTGCTCGCCTGCGTGCCGGGACCGGACGTGGCCCTCGGGACCGCCGCCGCCATGCTCGACCGGCCGGTCGTGACCACGCGGCGGCTGCTCGCCGACCTCGCGCGGGTGAGCCTCGCCGACCACGGGCAGGGGCGGCGCTGGCGGATGCACGACCTGGTCCGCCTCTACGCCCGGCAGCGGTCGGACGAGCACGCCGGGGAGGACGGTCGGGAGCGTGCGCTGGACCTCCTCCTCGGCTACTACGAGGACGTGGTCGGCCAGGTGGACGGGTGGCTGTACGACCGGGAGGCCGCCCGCACCGGGACGTTCGGGTCGCGGGACGAGGCCGTGGCGTGGCTGGACGCCGAGCGCGCGTGCGTGGTCGCCGCGATCGCCGAGGCCCACGAGTCGCGGCGGTGGGCGACGGCGCACCGGCTGGTGAGCGCCGTGAGCGGGTACCTCGAGTTCCGCTACCGCCCCGACGAGGCGGTCGCCGTCGGCACCCTCGACGTCTCGGCGGCCGCACACCTCGGCCGGCGGGCGGAGTGCGGCGCGCTGGTGAACCTCGGCAACGGGTACCGGCTCGCGGGGCGGCACCCGGAAGCCGTCCGGGTGCTGGAACGCGCCCGCGACCTCGCCACCGGCGACGAGGAGCTCGCCGGGCGGCTGGGGTCGATCCTGCACGACCTGGGCCTGGTGTACTTCCGGTCGGGCCGGTTCACCGACGCGGTCGCCTGCCACGAACGTGACCTGGAGCTGTGCCGGGCGGCCCGTGATCTGCGGGGCGCGGCCCAGGCGATGGTCGCGCTCGGCGACGCCCTGCGTGGGTGCCGGCGCTACCGGGACGCCGCGGCGCGTGTGAACCAGGCGATCCTGATCTTCGACGGGCTGGGTGAGGTCACCGGGCTGATGGGGGCGCGGACGAACCTCGCGCTGATCTGCCTGGACGGGTACTCCGGCCGGGCCGCCTACACGGTCTGGCAGCTCTGCCTGGCGCTGCGGGCCGCGCGGGACCTGGGTGACGCGTACGGCCAGGCCTCGGTGCTGGTCAACCTCGGTCCGGCGTTCCTGAAGCGGTGCCGCGGCTGCCACGCCGACGCCGCGGTGTGGTCGGCGCAACGAGCCGAGGTCATGTTCCGCGGGCTCGGCGACGACCGCGGGGTCGCTCTCGCCCGCGACCAGCTGCGCACCGCCCGCCCGCTCGCCGAGCACCCCACCGCCGAGGACCACCAGGGGTGTCCCGAGGACGGCATGCCCGACGCCCGGCACCGGGTCGCGTGGTTGAACGACCTCCCGCACGCGGTACTGCGTGGGGACGACCGGCGCCTCGACGAGGCCCGGTTCGTCGGCAACGCCATGGTGGGCCCGACCCCCGACGGCTCCGTGCTGCCGCCGGAGCTGCTCGCGCGGAACCGGCTGGGGCTCCTCCTCGACGGGGCCGACCAGCCGGCGGACGAGTCGGTGGACTTCCTGTGCGCGCACACCCGGCTCACCGGCGGCGAGTCGCTGGAGGTCGGCGTGTTCCTCGGGAACCACGCGGACGTGGTGGCCATGGCGGCGGCCCATCTCAACCGCCACCGGCTGACCGGCGCGGCGTACCTGGAGCGGCTCGACGAGACCCGTCTCGGCGGCTACTCACCCGCCGGTTCGAGCCATCCGCACACCGTCGGCGCGGCGAAGGCGGCCATGCTGACGATCCGTGCCGCCGAGGAGCAGGGGGCACACGTCCGCACGGTGCTCGAGTTCGCCGCCCTCCTCGCCCCCGGGCTCCTGGACCACCTCGGGCCCGTGTCGGGCCTGCCGGCCGGTGACCTCGAGGCCGCCATGGGCGTACTCGCCGAGGCGGCCGTGTTCACGGGCGGGCCGGACCCGGCGCCCGTCATGTCACCCGTCACGCAGCAGGTCGTGCTCCACCGCGCCGCGCACCACGGCCGGCTCCTGGACGTGGCCGCGACGGTGACCGAGGTGCTCGGGGCCGAGGTCGAGTCGGTCATCGGCGTACCGACGGAGCGGGCCGAGGTCGAGCGGCTGGTGCGTCAGGTCGACACGGTGTGGGCGGCGGTGCGACCGGTGCTCGGCAGCACGGACGCGTCGCTGGCCGCGGCGCTGCTGAGGCTGCGCGGGGTGGGGGTGAACGTGTGCATCACCGACGGCGAGCAGCGGGCGGTCCCGATGGCCGAAGCCGTGCTGGACGACTGCGAACGGTGGCTCGGCCCCACGCACGGGGAGACGTGGCGGGCCCGCAACAACCTCGCGGGTGCCTGCGGCTTCACCGGGGATCCCGACCGCGCCTGTGCCCTGCTGGCCGCGAACCTCCGCGTCATGACGGCCGGTGACGAGCACCGCGACACGCTCCTGACCCGGCACAACCTCGGCGTGATGCAGTCCCTCGCCGGCCGGCCCACCCGTGCGGTGCGGGTGCTCGAGCAGGTCCTCGCCGACAGCGAGCGCGTGCTCGGCGCCGACGACCCGATCACGACGGAGACCCAGCGCTGGCTCACCATCGCCCGCGACCGCGCTACGGGATGCGCTTCAGGTGCAGCACGGCCGGGCCGCTGGTCGCGGGTGTGAACGTGACCGGCTTCTCGTCGGGCACGGTCACCCGGTCGCCGGTCCTGGTGGACCGCGAGCCGACGTCGTGCCAGGCGAGGGCGTAGGTGCCGCTCGCCAGCGTCGCGGTGAACGCCTCGCCGTCCGGTTGCAGGATGAGGTACTCCGCGCCGGGTTCGGCCAACGCGTAGCCGGTGGAGCTGAGCTCGCCGCGGGGCGTCATGCCGATGAGGTGGATCTCCTCGGTGTAGCGCCGGGTGTCGCCCATCGCGTGGCGGGCCGGCTCGAACGCGGCGAAGGGCGGGGCGCCCGGCGACGGCTCGCCGGCCGGCGCGACGCCGTCGATGAGGCCGTAGTCCATCAGGATCGGGTGGTGCCCGCGCAGGAACGCCTTCCAGACCCACAGCGGGTCGGCGTGACCGGGAGCGACGTGGTCGGAGTCGGTGATCAGGACCTTCCGGCCGTCGGCGGCCGGCGGGTCCAGCCACCACCGCGACGCCGGGGCGCCGTCGCGGAAGAACTCGTCGTCGTAGCCGGGCGAGATCCAGTCGGCGGGCCCGTCGAACAGGGGCGCGTTGACCCGGGCCTGGTCGGGCACCGGGAACTGCATGGTCATGCCGACCGGGCGCGGCTCGTAGCCGCGCTGCCGCTCGTACTCCTTGACGAACTCGACCACCCAGTACTGCCAGCCGGTCGAGTCGCCCCACTCGGTGTCCGCCGGGATCCCGAGCACGGCGGCCATCTGCGCGTCGACGGCGCCGCCGCCGGATGACTCGTTGGCGACCTCGTAGAGCACGTTGGGCAGGTCGTGCACGGTGTCGACGACCTGCCGGAGGTAGGCCTCCTGCAGTGCCTGGACGGCCGGGTCGAGCGGCAGGACCTGGTGGTCGAGGATCGAGGTGATCCCGATGCCGTTGACGTTGTTGGCGGCGTGGCACGGATGGCCCTCGACGTTGTCCGGCGCCGGGCTCAGGTGCAGGCCCCAGCCGTCGAACAGCATCACCGCCACGTACACGCCGCGTTCGCCGGCCGCCTCGACCCGCGCGCGCAGCCGCCGGAAGTACGCCGGGTCGAACCGGGACAGGTCGAACTTCTCGGCGCCGTCGCTGGCCGTGCCGGGCCCGGTGCGCGGCCACGGCTGCGGGCTCATGTTCAGCTCGAACGCGCCGCCCGCGGCCTGGGAGCGGAACTGCTCCCAGCGCCACAGCCGGACGAAGTTGTGCCCACGCGCGGCGAGGAAATCCAGGTAGGCGCCGTAGTCGAGGTTCTTCGGCGGGTGCCCGGCAGGGCCCATACCGTCGTGGAAGTTGTTCCAGATGTGCGAACCCGTGAGATACACCGCCCGCCGGTCCCCCGAACGCGGTGCGAAGTAACGCGGGTTGTCTGCCGAGACCGCCAGGGGCTCCATGGTGGACATGGTGCTCGCCTTCCTCGAGTTCACCGGGGTGCTGGCAGCAGTCTGCGGTCGTGCGCCGGGCGGAACATCGGCCAGCTGGCCGATGCGTCGGCTGGTGGGCGGCTAGTGGGCGGCGTCGAGGCGGGCCCGCTGGTCGGCGGTCAGCTCGAGGTCGACCGCGGCGAGGCTCTCGTCGAGCTGGGCGACCGAGGAGGCGCCGACGAGTGGGATCACCGGCAGGTCGCCGCCGATGAGCCAGGACAGGACGACCTGGTTGGGGGTCGCGCCGGTCTCGGCGGCGACCTCGCGGAGCGCCGTGAGCCGCGGCGGGGTGCCCGAGTGGTCGTGCTCGGGGCCGAGGGGGCGGTCGTCGCGCACGTAGGCGCCGGACAGCAGCGGGCTGTAGGCGACGAGCGTGAGGGCCGGGTCGTGGCGCACGTAGTCGAGGATGTCGCCGGCGGCCACGCCGAGCTGCCCGTCCGGCGAGTGCCGGGACGGTAGGTCGGTGCGTTGCCGCAGGTAGGTGTGGTGGTACTGGAGCACCTCGTACCCGGGCAGCCCGGCGGCCGCGGCCAGGGTGCGGCTGCGTTCGACCCGCCAGCTCCAGTGGTTGCTGACACCCAGCAGGCCGACGGCGCCCTCGTCCACCAGCGCCGCGAACGCCTCGACGGTCTCGGCGAGCGGGGTCCTCCGGTCCTGGCCGTGCGCGTAGAGCAGGTCGAGCCGGTCCACGCCGAGCCGCTCCCGGCTGCGGGCGGAGGACTCCCGGATCACCGCGGGCGAGAGCCCCTCGATGTTCGTGGTGAGGGTGGTGCTCGGCTCGAGCGGGCGCCCGGCGAGCTTGGTCGCGATCACGACCTCCGCGCCGACCCCGTTGGCCCGCCGCCACCGCCCGAGGAGGGACTCGCTCTCCCCGCCCTGCGTCCCGTTGACCCAGTACGCGTAGTTGTTGGCGGTGTCGACGAACGTCCCACCCGCCTCGACGTACCGGTCGAGGATGGCGTAGGAGGTGGCCTCGTCGGTGACCGTGCCGAACAGCATGGCCCCCAGGCTCAGCACACTGACCTCACGACGGGTCTCGGGACTCGCCCCCAGGTTGCGGTATTTCATGGCGGCGAGTCTGCAAGCTGGAGCGCCCTCCAGGTCAACCCCGCCTCACGACCCGAAACGGCTCAGCAGCCACAGGTCCTCGCCGGCGTCCTGTGTGGTGCCCGGTGTGCCCTTGTCGGCGATCACGAGCTTGTCGAGGCGGTAGCTGGTCTGCGTGACGCGCCGCAGCTTCTCGCTGATGCCCGCCTCCCGGAGCTTCTCCAGGATCTTCTCCCTGATCTGCGGCGCGTGGTCCGGCAGGTGCTCGTCCTGCGCGAGCTTCGCCGCCACGAGGCGGTCGGTCGGGTCGGCGTAGGTGAGGCCGACCTCCAGGGAGAACGTCACGACCGGCGCGGCGCCGGGGGTGCTGCGTTCGGCCGTGCCGGCGGTGTCGTCCACGTACTCGACGAGGTTGTCCTCGGCCGTCCGCATCGGGCCCTGGTTGTACTCGTCGCTCGTCGTCACCAGGTTGTGGGCGGCGCGGTAGCCGGAGCCGCCGACCCGGTTGGCGATCACGTGTGCGCGGTTGAAGTCCTCGTTCGGGACGTAGTACGGCGAGCTCTGGGTGACGCCACGGCCGACGAAGATCGTCAGGTGGTCGCCGGTGACCTTCTTCGGGAGGTCGTTCTCGTCGAGTTCCACCGTGAACGTCTGGCCGGCCTCGGTGGTGTAGGCGACCACGTTCCCTTTCCGGGCGATGTTCCGCGGCATGAAGTACGCGTGGTCGGGCTCGCGGGTCGTCAGCCCGTTGAACCGGCCGGCGTCCGACGACGCGGTGAACGTGACCTTCCCCAGCGCCTCGGTGATCTTCGTGCGTTCCTCGGGGGACAGCGTCATCGCCGGCAGCTGGGCGAGCACGTACGCGGTGATCCGGCCGACGGCGGCGTCCCCGGCGGCCTTGACGAACCTCGGCCGGACCTCGTGCGGCGGGGAGGGGCGGCGGGTGGTGAAGACGAACGCGGAGAACGCGTCGGTGTCCGCGTCCCGCCTGTGCGTGGTCAGGACGAAGTAGCCGGCCAGCGCACGCAGGTTCCCTGCGTCGGTGCACACCGCGTCGCCGATGGCGCCGGTCAGCCCGGCGAGCGCGTCGGCGCCGTTCTCGACCTCGACCGGCTGTTCACGCTGCTCGTACCGGACCTCGACAAGATCATCGCGGAGTTCTCCCCCGTCCTGCCGGGTTTCGCGGACGACAAGGTCGCGGCCCTCACGCGGACGTGGGCGTCCTGGCTCGAAGCCATCCAGGTGGGACCGGTCGACAACCGGCGGTCACTGGGCGTGCCCTGGGCGTCGACCAGGTCGACCGTCACGGTCTGCGGCACCGGCACGTACTCGTGGGTGGTGTCCGGCGCCGTCAGCGCCAGCTCGACCACCGGGTCGACCACGACGAGCGCCACCAGCGGGTCGGTGATCGACAGCCGCACGACGGGCGCGGCGCCGGCGCCCACGTGGCGGTCGAGCGCGTGGACGCCGACGAGCCCGTCCGCGGTGGCGAGGGACCACCACCACGGGGTCGGCGGGACCAGCGTGGCCCGCAGCGCCGGCACCGCGCGCCCGGTGACCGCGTGCCGGACGCGCAGCGTGAACACCACCTCGCGCAGGCTCATGGCGCCCCCACCGGGTGGACGCCGTAGTCGACGCGGTGCCGGGTGACCACGCCCCAGCCGTCGGGGTCGCCGAGCAGGTCGATCAGCGCGACGTCGACGGTGTAGAAGAGTGCGAGCCGGGCCTGGCGGCCGAGCGCGGACCAGATGTGGCCGCGTTCATCGGCCGTGGTGTTGCGCAGGTGGACGGTCAGGGTGCTCACGTGCGCGGCGACGTCGGCCGGAAGGTCGGCCGTGCGCAGGATCGGGGTGGTGTGGAAGATCGCCAGCACCCGCGCCAGCCGGGCCTGGGCCTCGTCGTGCGGGCCGACGTGGGTGACGAGGTAGGACAGTCGCAGGTGCAGGGGCGCGCGCCGGTAGCCGTCCGGTGTGGACACCGGCGGGGTGTTGCGGAGGTGCTCGTGCGCGTCGACGGCGATCAGCGCGAGCACGAGCCGGTTCGTGGTGGGCGCCGGGTCGGCCGCGGACATGCTGTGGACGTCCACCCAGGACCCGAGGTCCGGGGTGCGGCTCTCGATGTGGCCGGCCAGCGCGGCGGTGATCAGGTCGATCACGGCTCGACCTCCCACCGCACGTCGGCGCCGGCCGCCTCGAAAACCGACTCGAAGGCCGACTCGAAGGCACCGCGGACGTACTCGTCCACGTCCTGGATGCTCGCGACCCCGCGGCCCGGGTCGCCGTCGCGCAGCTGTCTGATCCGGCCGCGGAGCCGGGGTAGGGGCGTGGTCACCGCCCGGGGCTCGAGCCAGACCTCGAGCAGGAACCGGTGCCGGTCGACCGGTGGGCTCGAGGCGCTGCGCATGGGACATGCCTACGCGGCGCGTCTCACCACCGGATCACCGCGATCACCACCCGGTCACCGAGCGGCGCAGCGCCTCGATCGACCGGCCGAGCCGGGCCTCCAGCCGGCGCAGCTCGTCGTAGGAGCGTTCCAGCTCGCGGATCGCCCGGTCGTAGTCGGCCGCCCGGGGCCGGTCCCGCCGCGCGGCGACCCGGGCCACCGCGACGGTCTCGGGCAGCGGGTCGATCCCCAGCTGTTCGGCGAGGACCGCGCGGCACTGCTCGAGCTGGCGGGTCGCGAGCTGGGGCAGCCCGGCGTCGGCGTAGAGCTGGATGACCAGCCGGTGCAGGTCCTCACGCAACGGGTCGGCGGCGACCGCCGCCCGCGCGTGCGCGAGCCCGCGTTCCGGCTCACCGCGTCGCCGGCACCACTGTGCGAGCCGGGTCAGCGCGGCGAGGTGCAGGTCGGCGAGCCGGCCGCGTTCGGCCAGCGCCCATTCGGTGTAGACCCCGTCGAGGAAGTCGCCGCCGTACAGGGCGCCCGCGTCCGCGACCCGCCGCGCGTCGGCCTCGGTCCGCCCGTCGAACCGCGCGAGGGTGTCGCAGGCGGACTCGAACTCCACCGCGTCCACCCGGAGCTCGCAGGCCGGCGAGAGCGCGAGCCCGCCGCCGACCGTGGTGAGGACGGAGTCGTGGGCGGCACCGGCCGGCTCGAGGAGCTTGCGCAGCCGCCACACGGCGGTGTTGACCCGCCGCCGGGCCGGGCCCTCCGCCACGTCGCCGCCCTCGACGACCGCCACGAGCTTCGGCCGCTCCACGGGCTTGCCCCGACGCATGAGCAGGAACGCGAGCAGCACGGCGGAGGACGGCGGGACCACGAGCGGCCGGCCCCGGCAGGTGAACGAGACGGTCCCGAGGAGGCGGCCGGTGACCGAGATCGCGTCTGGTGATCCACTCATGGCTGGTGTCCAGCCTGGCGGATCCGGAGCCGGCGTTCCGCCGACCGCCGGGACGTCAGTTGTTCGTGCTACCCGATCGCGTTGCTACGGCCCGAATGGACGCTTCCGCGTGCTACCCGCCGGACCGTCCGGTGTGGCTCAGCCGTCGCGGGGGAACAGTTCGATCACCTCGCCGGCGAGGGTCGCGGAGAGGTAGCCGGCGCCGTAGTCGTCGCTGAGGTAGAGCTTCAGGGACGGGGTGCCGTCGATGATGCTGGTGTCCACGATGATGTAGCGCGAGGTGGGGTTGGCGACGCCCAGCTCCTTGTTCGCCCGGTCCCACAGTGCCGGCAGCGCGTCCCAGTTGACCGTGTTGAGGTCGAGCACGGCGCGGTCGGCGTCCACCCCGTCGGCGCCGTCCCGGGTGGCGGCGCCGTCGCGGTAGGTGAAGTCGTCGAAGCCGTTCTTGACCGCGGTGGTCGGGGCGATCGCCGACGCGTGCTCGGGGAAGATGTTCAGCTCGCACACCTTGCTGGTGCCCATCACCGGGGCCAGCGTGCTGACGACCTTGCGCGCGCCGGCCGGCGAGAGCAGGTCCTCCGCCGGCGCGGCGGTCGTCGTCCCGGTGTCGAGCTGCGTGCCCGGCGTCGTCGGCGAACCCGCGCCGCGGTCCGACGGCGTGTCGGTCTGGTTGAACATGCTGCTGATCAGGAACCCGACCGCCGCGATCACCACGACGGCGCTCACCGCGAAGGCCGCGGCCATCCCGGCGACGCGTCCCCGCGCGCGGACCGAGGTCGGGGGCCGCGAGAGCGGGTCGGGTTTCTGGTACCCGGAGTACTGCGGCGGGTAGTGCGGACCGCTGTGCTGCGGGTGCTGTGGGTACTGCGGGCCGCTGGCCGGCGCCGGGAACGCGGGGCCCGCCGGGGTGGGCGGCCCGACGGGTGCGGGCGCGCCCTGCTCGGCGGCCGCGAGCATCCGGTCGAGCTGCTCGCCGGTGGGCCGGGCGGCCGGGTCGGGCACGAGGACCGCGCTGAGCGCGGGCCCGAGCGCGCCCGCGCGCCGCGGCGGCGGGACCGGCTCGGTCATCACGGCGGCCAGGGTGGCCATGGTGTTCGCGCGGCGCATCGGGTGGTAGCCCTCGACGGCCACGTACAGCAGCATCGCGAGGGACCAGAAGTCGGACGCGGTCTGCTTCTCGTCGCCGCGCAGCCGCTCCGGGGCCATGTACTCCGGGGAGCCGATCACCTCGCCGGTCGCGGTGAGCTGGGTGGAGTCGTGCAGCGCGGCGATGCCGAAGTCGGTGAGCACGGCGCCGCCGTCCGGCCGCAGCAGGACGTTGCCGGGCTTGACGTCGCGGTGCAGGATGCCGGCCGCGTGCGCCGCGCGCAGCGCCGCGAGCACGTCCCGCCCGATGCGGGCCGCCTCCGCCGGGGCGAACACGCCCTCACGCAGCCGGGCGTCCAGCGACGTGCCGCGGACCAGCTCCATGACGATCCACGGGTACGGCGAGTCCGGCGACTCGATGATCTGGTAGATCGACACGACGTTCGGGTGCTGAAGCCGGGCGAGTGCGCGCGACTCACGCAGCACGCGCTCCCGCTGCTGGGCGGCCAGCGCGGGGTTGTTCTCCACCAGCGCGGCGTCGGCCGGGCGGACCTCCTTGATGGCGACCTCGCGGTGCAGGCCGATGTCGCGGGCGCGCCACACCGTCCCCATACCGCCGCTGCCCAGCCGCTCCAGCAGCTCGAACCGGCCGTCCACCAGGCGCCCGGTCTGTCCTCGCTCTGACACCGCGCACACGCTAGCAACGAGGCCCGGGCCACCGGCCGGCCGGCGGCCGGCTCCTTCGCACTGGTAAACGGGTGCGCCGGACGGATAGACAGGTACCCATGCGTATTCGTTCTGGGGGCGTGGCGGACCTGCCCGCCGTGATGGCGATGTTCGACGAGGCGGTCGCGTGGATGGTGGCCCGCGGCAACACCGAGCAGTGGGGTACCGAACCGTGGTCGGCGGAGCCGGCGAAGGTCGAGTCGACCCGGCAGAAGATCGAGCAGGGCGAGCTGTGGATCGCGGAGCTGGACGGCGTGCCGGTGGGCGCGATGATCACCAGCGGCCGGCCGCAGGAGTACGTGGCGCCGGTCGACGAGCCGGAGCTGTACGTGAACCTGCTGCTGACCTCCCGGCGGTACGCGGGCCGCGAGATCGGCGCGCGGCTGCTGTCCCACGCCCGCACGCTGGCGGTCGAGAAGGGCGTGGCGCTGATGCGCGTCGACTGCCACCGGAGCGGGGACGAGTCGCTCGTCCGCTACTACGAACGCAACGGCTTCGTCCGCACCCACGCCTTCACGGTCCGCGCGTGGCCGGGGCAGGTCCTGGAGCAGCGGCTCACGCCGTAGCACCCCTGCGCGCCCTTCGTCCTGTCTGGACGGATTCATCCACTGTGCGACCAGGTTGCAAGTAACCGCGCCGACACTGACCGGCAAGTGCAGCCCCAGTCGGAGGAGGGCACCGTGTCCGGAGTCGAGTCGCGCACGCTGTTGCTGGCCGCGCCGCGGGCGTTCTGCGCCGGCGTGGAGCGGGCGATCGAGATCGTCGAGCGGGTGCTCGCGGCGCGGGGCCGGCCGGTCTACGTGCGCAAGCAGATCGTGCACAACGCGCATGTCGTGGCCGAGCTGGAGGAGCGTGGCGCGATCTTCGTGGAGGAGCTGGACGAGGTGCCGCGTGGCGCTGTGGTCGTGTTCTCCGCGCACGGCGTCGCCCCGGCGGTGCGGGCCGAGGCGGACCGGCGCGGGCTGGAGGTGTTCGACGCCACCTGCCCGCTGGTCGCCAAGGTGCACGCGGAGGCACGCCGGTACGCCGAGCGCGGGGACACCATCCTGCTGATCGGCCACGCCGGGCACGAGGAGATCGACGGCACGATCGGCGAGGCGCCGGACGTGACGATCCTCGTGCAGTCCGCCGAAGAGGCTCGCACGGTGGCCGTGCCCGACCCGCGCCGGGTGTCCTACCTGACCCAGACCACGCTCGCCGTCGACGAGACCGCGGAGGTCATCGACGTGCTGCGCGAGCGGTTCCCGGCGCTGCGCGGCCCCGGTTCGGCCGACATCTGCTACGCCTCCACCAACCGCCAGAACGCGTTGCGGGCGATCGCCGGCGAGGCGGACCTGGTGCTCGTGGTCGGCTCGGCCAACTCCGCCAACACCCGCCGGCTCGTCGACCTGGCCGAGCGGGACGGCCGCCCGGCCCACCTCATCGAGGACGCCGGCGCGATCCGTGCCGAGTGGCTCGACGGCGTCCGCGTCGTCGGCATCACCGCCGGGGCGTCCGCGCCGGAGCACCTCGTCGAGGAGGTCGTGACCACGCTGTCGGGCTACGGCCCGGTCACCGTGGTCGAGCGGGAGACGACCCGGGAGACCGTCGAGTTCACGATGCCCGGCACGGTGAGGTCGCTGTGAGCCTGGAGTCGCTGCCGGGGCCGGGCGGCCTGCGCGAGCTGTCCACCGCGGACCTCGACGCGCTCGCCGCGTCGATCCGGGAGTTCCTGGTGGCGAAGGTGTCCGCGACCGGCGGGCACCTGGGGCCCAACCTGGGTGTGGTCGAGCTGACCATCGCGCTGCACCGGGTGTTCTCCTCGCCGCGGGACGTGCTGCTGTTCGACACCGGGCACCAGACCTACGTGCACAAGGTCCTCACCGGCCGGGTCGAGGGTTTCGACCTGCTGCGCCGGGCCGGCGGGCTGTCCGGGTACCCGGCCCGGGACGAGTCCGTGCACGACCTGGTGGAGAACTCGCACGCCTCGACCGCACTGTCCTATGCGGACGGTCTGGCGAAGGCGGGCCGGCTGCGCGGCGAGGACCGGCACGTGGTGGCCGTGGTCGGCGACGGGTCGCTCACCGGCGGCATGGCCTGGGAGGCGCTGAACAACCTCGGCGCGGCGCCGGACCGCCCGGTGGTCGTCGTGCTCAACGACAACGGCCGCTCCTACGCGCCGACCGTCGGCGGGATCGCCCGGCACCTCGCCGGGCTGCGTTCGTCCACTGTGGACGACAACGTGTTCACCAGCCTCGGGCTGGCCTACCTCGGTCCGGTCGACGGCCACGACGTCACCGCGCTGGAGGAGGCGTTGCGGGCCGCGGTGGGGCTGCGCCGCCCGGTCGTCGTGCACTGCCTGACCCGCAAGGGAAACGGCTACCCGCCCGCCGAGCTGGACGAGGCCGACCACCTGCACGCGATCGGCGTGGTGGACCCGGCGACCGGGCGGCCGGCCACGCCGGGCACGCCGTCGTGGACGTCGGTGTTCGCCGGCGCGATCGCCGAGCTCGGTGCGCGGCGGTCCGACGTGGTGTGCCTGACGGGTGCGATGACGCTGCCGGTCGGGCTGGGCACGTTCGCCGCGCGGTTCCCGGACCGGGTCTTCGACGTCGGCATCGCCGAGCAGCACGCGCTGACCTCCGCGGCCGGGCTCGCGATGGGTGGGCTGCGGCCGGTGGTCGCGCTCTACGCGACGTTCCTCACGCGGGCCCTCGACCAGCTGCTGATGGACGTGGCGCTGCACCGGCTGCCGGTCACCGTCGTGCTGGACCGGGCCGGCATCACCGGGCCGGACGGCGCCAGCCACCACGGCATGTGGGACGCCTCGATCCTGCCGGTGGTGCCCGGGCTGCGGATCGGCGTGCCCCGCGACCCGGCGCGGCTGCGGGAGCTGCTGGCCGCGGCGGTCGGCGACGACTCGGGGCCGGCCGTGCTGCGGTACCCGAAGGCCGCGGTGGGCGCGGACATCCCGGCGGTCCGCCACGAGGACGGCTGCGACGTCCTGCGCGCGGACCCCGGTGCGCGGGTGCTGCTGGTCGGGGTCGGGCCGCTGGCCGGCGCCTGCCTCGACGCGGCGGAGGAGCTGCGGCGGCAGGGGGTGGCGGTGACGGTCGTCGACCCGCGCTGGGTCGCCCCGCTCGGGCCGGCCCTGCTCCGGCTCGCCGCCCGGCACCACCTCGTGGTGACCGTGGAGGAGACCGTGACCGCCGGCTCACTGGGCGGGCGGCTGGCACAGGAGCTCGCCGTGGCGGGCAGCGACACCCGCGCCGCCACGTGCGCGCTGCCGGCCGAGTTCGTGCCGCACGGTTCGCGGGAGCAGCTGCTGAGCTCCTACGGGCTGGACGCGGACGGCATCACGGCGTTCGTCCTCGACCGCCTGGCCCACCCGGGCGGTGGCGTCGTGCGCGGGCTGGCCGCCTGAGACGAGGTGAGTCAGGTGCGACCGGTTGTCGATTCCACTGCACGTGGGATGCGACATGCCGTGGCTACCTTGGCGCACAGACGATCTCTGGTGGAGGAGTGAGCAGGTGTCGAACCCCTTCGATCACCCGGACGGCAGCTTCCTGGTGCTCGCCAACGACGACGGCCAGTGCTCGCTGTGGCCGGCGTTCGCGGACGTCCCCGCGGGTTGGCGGGTCGTGCGGGCCGCGGGTGACCGGGCGGGCGCGATCGCGTTCGTGTCCCGATGGAACAGCTGATGATCCTCGTCGAGCGAGAGCAGCAGACCACCGAGCTCGAGGCGGCCCTCGCCGCCGCCCGGCGGGGCGCGGGGCAGGTCGTGCTGGTCGACGGTGGTGTCGCCAGCGGGAAGACCGCGCTCGTGAACGTCGTGGCACGGCTGGCCACCGAGTCCGACACAGACACCGACACAGACACCGACTCCGACGCTGACGCGCTGGTGCTGACCGCGGCCGGGTCGCGCGCGGAGAGCGCCATCCGGCTCGGCGTCGTCGGCCAGCTGTGGCTGTCCGCCCGGGCGCAGGGCGAGCACCTCGCGGACCTGGAGTCCACCCGCGACGACGCGCGGCTGCTCGACAGCGCGTGCCAGGCGCTGCTCGACCTCGCCGCCGAGCGCCCGCTCGTGCTGCTCGTCGACGACCTCCAGTTCGCGGACCCCCTGTCACTGCAGGCGTTCCTGTACTTCCACCGCCGCGTCCGCGCCGCGCGGGTGCTGCTCGTGCTGAGCGGCTGCGTCGACGCGCTGCCGACGGGCTCGGCGTTCCGCGCCGAGCTGACCGGGCAGCCGCACTGCCGGCACCTGCGGCCGCTCCCGCTGTCGCGCGACGGGGTGCGCCGCGTGCTCGCCGGCCGGCTGGCGCCGGAGGCCGCGGCGCGGCTCGCGGGTCCCGCCCACGCGCTGAGCGGCGGCAGCCCGGCGCTGGTCCACGCACTCGCCGAGGACCACCAGGGGAACCGGACCGAGCCGGTGGTCGGCGCGGCGTACGTGCGGGCCGCGCTGTCCTGCCTGCACCGCGGCGACCCCCGGCTGCTCGACGTCGCCCGCGGGCTCGCGGTCCTCGGCACGACCGGCCGGCCGGACACCCTCGCCGCGCTGGTGGACCTGAAGCCGCCCGTGACCGACGACCTGCTGGGCGTGCTGACCAGCGCGTTCGCCCAGCCCGCCGTGCACGGGGCGGTGCTGGCCGACTGCCCGCCCGAACTGCACACGCGGCTGCGGCTGCGGGCCGCGCGGCTGCTCTACGACGACGTGGCGCCCGCGGCCGAGGTGGCCGTCCAGCTCGTGGCCGCCGGCGAACCGGTGGCCGAGACGATGGCCGAGTGGGCGGTGGGTGTCCTGGTCGCGGCTGCCGAGGAGGCGCTGTCCGCCGGGCGCCACGAGCACGCGGCCGACTGCCTCGCGCTCGCGCTGGCGAGCACCGACGACCCGGCCCGGCGCGCCACCGTCGAGGCGGCGCTCGTCCGGGCGTACTGGCGCGGCAAGCCGGCGGGCGTGCCGCGGCACCTGACCTCGCTGCTGCACGCGGCGCGCGCCGGTCACCTCGGCGACGCCGAGGCGCTGTCACTCGCCGGGGACCTGGCGTGGCACGGCCGCGCCGAGGAGGCGGCCGAGGCACTCGACCGGCCCGGTGACCTGGCCGCGCACCCCGACCCCGATCTCGCCGTCGACTACGAGGTCACGCGGGCCTGGCTGTGGCACTGCGACCCGGGCGGCGCGGCGCGGGACGGCCGCTCCGACACCGTGGACGGCGCGGAGCACGTGCTGCAGCGGGCCCGGGTCGGCGAGTCCTCGCTGTTCGGCGTCTGGCAGGCGCTGCGGGTGTTCGTCCACGCCGACGAGCTCGTCCTCGCCGAGGACTGGTGCGAGTGGTTCCGCGACGGGGTGCGGGACCGCCCGGACGCCGGCTGGTCGGCGGTGCTCTCCGACGTCCGGGCCGCGATCGCGCTGCGCCGCGGGGACCTCTCGGCCGCGCAGCGGCACGCACGTGCCGCGCTGAGTGTGATGCCGGCCCGCGGCTGGGGGATCGCCGTCGGCTCCCCGCTCGCGCACCTCGTGCTCGCCACCACCCTGACCGGCGAGTTCGCCCGCGCGGAGGAGGCCGTCCGCACGGCCACGCCGCGTGCCATGCGCGACAGCCTCTTCTGGCCCCAGTACCTGCACGCCCGCGGCGTCTACCACGACGCCGTGGACCGGCCGCACGCCGCGGTCACCGACCTCCGGTCGGCGGGGGAGCACCTGCGGCGGTGGGGCGCCGACCACCCCGGGGCCGTGCCCTGGCGGGTCGACCTCGCCCGCGTCCACCTGCGGACGGGGCGAGCCGCGCTGGCCCGCGAGCTCGTCACCGAGCACCTGGCGCACCCGGCCGCCGAGAGCACCCGCACCCGGGGGACGGGGTTGCGGGTCCTCGCGTCGACGTTCCCGCCCAAGCAGCGGCAGGCGATGCTGCGCCAGGCGGTGGACCTGCTGCACGCGAGCGGCGACCGGTACGAGCTCGCGCACGTCTTCGCCGACCTGAGCGACACCGGGCACGCGCTCGGCGAGATCGGGCGCGCGAAGATGATCGGCCGCCGGGCCACGAGCCTCGCCGAGGGCTGCGGCGCCGAGCCGTTGCGCCAGCGCCTCGGGGCGCTGTGGGACGAGCCGGGACGGCGGGATGCCACCGGACCGGACGTCCTGACCGCCGCCGAGCGCCGGGTGGTGAACCTGGCCGCGCGCGGCCACACGAACCGCGAGATCGGGCACAAGCTGTTCATCACGGTCAGCACCGTCGAACAGCACCTGACCAGGGCCTACCGCAAGCTCAACGTGAACGGGCGGGCCGATCTCGTCGCCACACCACAACCTGAGGAGATCGCGTCATGACCGAACCGAGTGAGACGCCGCTGGCGCCGTTCGGCCGGCTCGTCACGGCGGCCGGCGCGGGCGCGGACCTGCGGGACATTCCGCCGGCCACGCTGGAGCGCTGGACCGTCGAGTCCAAAGTGGTCGTGCTGCGGGGATTCCCCTTGCTGGACAAGGACGACCTCATCGCCTACTGCGAGGGCTGGGGCGAGATCCTGCGGTGGGACTTCGGCGCCGTGCTGGACCTCGTGGTCGAGGAGGACCCGAAGAACTACCTGTTCAGCCGCACCGACGTGCCGTTCCACTGGGACGGTGCGTTCGCCGCGGTCGCGCCGCGCTACTTCCTGTTCCAGTGCGTGAAGGCGCCGGTCCCCGGCGGTGGCGGCGAGACGGTGTTCTCCGACAGCACCGAGGTGATCCGCCGCGCCGATCCCGAGCTGGTGCGGGAGTGGGCCGCCACGAAGATCGGCTACCGCACCGAGAAGCTCGGCTACTACGGCGGTTCCGTCGACTCCCCGCTGCTCACCGAGCACACCGAGACGGGCGAGACGATCATGCGGTACGGCGAGCCGCTCGACCCGGACCGCTACCTGAACCCGGTGTGGGTCGACGTGCACGGCAGGTCCGGCGCGGACGCCGAGGCGTTCATGGCCGACCTGCGTGACCGCCTGCACGACCCGTCGGTCTGCTACCACCACGAGTGGCGCGACGGCGACATCGTCACGGTGGACAACCAGGCGCTGCTGCACGGCCGCAACGCCTTCCGGGGCAACTCCTCCCGCCACCTCCAGCGCATCCAGGTCCTCTGAAAGGCAGCCACCCATGACCATCGAACAGGCGCCCCCGGCCGAGTTATCCGCCGCGCGGCTCACGACCGGACAGCGGATCCTGTACTCGGTCCGCATCCGCCGGGTCGAGTACCTACCCGTGATGCTCGCGATCTACGCGATCCCGTCGCTGCTGTCGGTCGGGTCGTTCAGCGCGTTCCTGAGCGTCGACTTCCTGCTCGTGATCGTGATGGCGCTGTCGGTCATGCACTTCATCGACATGACCAACGCCTACGCCGACCGCGACGTCGACGCCGTCTACAAGACACGGCTCTCGGAGTCGGTGTACGGGCTGGGCCTTCGCAACGTGCGCTGGCAGATCGCGGTCACCGGTGTCGGGGTGCTCGCGCTCGCCACCTACGCGACGCTGCGCACCGGCAACTGGGACCTGCTGCCGCTGGTCGCGTTCACCCTCTACATCGGCGCGCAGTACTCGATCCCGCCGATCCACCTGAAGAACTCCGGCGTGTGGCAGATCCCCGGTCTCGGCGCCGTGCTGATCTGGCTGCCGATGCTGATCGTCGTGCGGGCCATCCCGGGTGAGATGTCGTGGCTGCTGGTCGCCGCGATCATCGGGTTCGGCGCGAACCAGGTCGGCATCGTGATGGTCAACACCGCCGAGGACTGGCCGGAGGACGCGGCCTTCGACATCCGCACCTGCGTGCGGGCCCTGGGCCTGCCCCGGGCGATGGCCGTCGCCACGGGCATGATCGCCGTCGGCGGGTCGACCGTCATCGCCTCGGTGCTCGCGCTCGGCGGGTTCACCTGGGGCGCGGTCCCGATGATCGCGGCGATCGCGTTCGCGCTGTGGCACGTGTCCGGCACGTGGCGCGGGGTGCGCGGCAAGTCCGTCGAGGACGGCCTCGCGTACCTGCGCCCGCGGGCGAAGCTCGTGCCGCTGCAGGTCGCCACGACCGGCTGGGGCACGGTGGTCGCGGCCGCGTTCGTGCTGGCCGGCTGACCGAGTCCGCCCGAGGCCGCCCGGTTCATGGTCGAACGGTGTGATTCCCACGGGAGAGTCATGACATCGAGAGGATGGGTTTTGTCGGTGGAGCCCAGCAGGATTAGGACATGACGGACAACGTGATCGACATCGCCGACCTGAGGTGCCGCTACGGCACCTTCGAGGCGGTGCGCGGGATATCGCTCCAGGTGGCGCGCGGTGAGCTGTTCGCGCTGCTCGGCACCAACGGGGCGGGCAAGACGACCACCATCGAGGTGCTGGAGGGGCTGCGCAGGGCCACCTCCGGCCGGGCCAGCGTGCTGGGCCTCGACCCGATCCGGGACCGGGCGGCCCTGCGCCCGCGCACCGGCGTCATGCTCCAGAAGGGCGGCTTCAGCGACTCGCTGACCGTGCTGGAGACGGTGAACATGTGGCGTGCCCTCTCCGCCCGTCCCCGCACCGCCGCGGACGTCCTCGAGCTGGTGGGCCTGACGGCCCGGGCCGGCGTGACGGTCGAGCAGCTCTCCGGTGGCGAGAGCCGCCGGCTGGAGCTGGCGCTGGCCGTGCTCAGCGACCCGGAGCTGCTGTTCCTCGACGAGCCGACCACCGGCATGGACCCGGCGTCGCGCCGGCGCACCTGGGAGGTCGTGCGGGAGATCCGCCGCGGCGGCACCACGGTGCTGCTGACCACGCACTACCTGGAGGAGGCGGAGAACCTCGCCGACCGGGTGGCCATCATGAAGGCCGGCGAGCTCGTCACCGTCGGCACCCCCGACGAGGTCGTGCGGCTGCTGCCGTCGAGGATCACGTTCCGCCTGCCCGCCGGGGCGCCGCCCGCGCCGGCGCTGGACCACGCCAGCACCGAGGTCGACGGGGACCGCGTCGTCTACCACTCCCAGGACCTGCAGTCCGACCTCACCGACCTGCTCGCGTGGGCCAACGGGAACACCGTCTCCCTGACCGACCTCGCCGCCCGGCCCGCGTCGCTGGAGGACGTGTTCCTGAGCATCGCCGACCACGGCGAGGACCACGGCGGGGACCACAGCGGCGAGAACGGCGAGACCGAACGAGCGGAGGCCGTCCGATGAGCGCCCCCACCATGTCGGCGAACCCGGTGACCAGGGCCGACGTGCCCAGCGTCTGGCGGCAGATGGCGGCACTCGTGCGGGTGGAGCTGCTGCTGCTCAAGCGCAACATGATGGCCACGATGATGTCGGTCGTCACCCCGCTGGGCCTGGGTGTGCTGCTGGTGAGCGGGGACTACGACACCGAGGGCGGGGTCACCCGGGTGGCCGGCGTGCTCGGCATGATCGCCGTGTTCTGCATCCACCACCACCTCGCCACCGCGTACGCGGCGCGGCGCCAGGAGATGGTGCTGAAGCGGATGCGGGCCGGTATCCCGGGTGACGGCACGATCCTCGTCGGGGTGGCCAGCGCGACCATCATCGTGTTCCTGGTCCAGGCCGTGCTGCTGATCGCCTACGGGATGCTGGTGCACGACCTGCCGCTGCCGGCGAACCCGCTCACCATGCTCCTGGCGATGCTGCTCGGCGCCGCGGTGCTCGCCGCGTTCGGCGCCGTGATCTCCGCGGTGACCCGCAGCTCGGAAGCGGCCATGCTCACCACGATGCCGACCATGATCATCTTCCTGATGGCGCCCGGCGTGCTGCTGCCGCTCGGCTCGCTGCCGCCGGTGCTGGAGAACATCGCGATGGCGCTGCCAATGGGGCCGTTCACCGAGGTGCTGCGCGTCGGCTGGCTCGGCCACGAGCTCGGTGGCGGGGCGCCGATGAGCTTCGCCGAGACCACCGTCGCCGCGCTGCCCTGGCTGCTGGAGCTGGCGGCCTGGCTGGCCGTCTCCGCGTGGCTCACGAAGCGGTACTTCAAGTGGGAACCGCGGCACGGCTGATCGGGCCGGCCCGGGACACCGTGTCGGTGATGGAGAACCCGCGCATGCACCGCGCGCGGCAGTTCATCGCCGGCGGTGTCGCGGGCGGGCTCGCGGTCTGCCTCGTACTCGCCGGGGTCGGCGTGTGCACCGAGCACGACCACCTGCTGGTCGTGCTCGGCGCCGTCGGGCTCCTGCTGTTCACCGGCGCGCTGGGCGGCGCCCTCTACCGGTCGGTCACCCCCTGGCTCGACGCGGTGACGGGCCGGCGGCTCCTGCTGGCCGCCGCGGCCGCGACGGTGCTGTCGGTGCCGCTGGTCGGCCCGGCCGGCGCCGACGACTGGCAGACCTGGGCGTTCCTCGGCGCCGCGGTCGTCGGCTCGGCGACGCTGCTGCTGCGGACCCGGTTCGCGGTGGCCGTCATGGCCGGCGCGGTGGCGGTCTCGGCGGCGACCACCTGGTGGTTCGGCGGCTCGGTGCGGGGCGCGGTCACCATCACGGTCGGGGTCGGGCTGTCGGTCGCGCTGTGGAACTGGCTGCACCTGTGGGTGTGGACGTTCCTCGTGCAGGCCCAGGAGGGCCGCGAGGCGCTGACCAGGCTGGCCGCGACCGAGGAGCGGCTGCGGTTCGCGCGGGACGTGCACGACCTGCTCGGGCACAACCTGTCGGTGATCGCGCTGAAGGCGGAGCTGGCGGCGCGGCTGGCGCCGGTCGACGCGGAGCGGGCGGCCCGGGAGGCCGACGAGGTGCGGGTGCTGGCCGCGTCGGCCCTCGCCGAGATGCGTGCGGTCGTGCACGGGTACCGCCGGGTCGACCTGCGGGACCAGGTGCTCGCCGTGGCGCGGGTGCTGCGGTCCTCCGGCGTGCGGTGCACGGTCGACCAGCCGGCGGAGGACCTGCCGCCGGGCCTGGCCGGGCCGCTGGTGCCGGTGCTGCGCGAGGCCACCACGAACGTGATGCGGCACAGCAGGGCGCAGTGGTGCGCCATCGAGGTGGTGCGGGAACAGACGTCGGCCACGATGACCGTCACCAACGACGGCGTGACGGGTGCCGGACCGGACCTCCACAGTAACGGGCTGCGTGGCCTGGCCGACCGGTTGGGTGACTCCGGCGGCTCGTTGCGCACCTGGGAACATGAGGGGGTGTTCACACTGGTGGCGACGGTTCGGGCGGTGTCGTGAGCGACGCCCCGATCCGTATCCTGCTCGCCGACGACGAGGAGCTGATCCGCACGGCGGTCGCCGCGCTGCTCGGCCTGGAACCCGACCTCGAGGTGGTGGCCCACGCCGGGGACGGCCGGGCGGCGGTGACCGAGGCCGTCGCCCACCGCCCCGACGTGGCGGTCGTCGACCTGGAGATGCCGGAGATGGACGGCCTGGAGGCGACGGCCGAGCTGACGCGCGTCCTGCCGAGCTGCAAGGTAGTGATCCTGACCGGCCACGCCCGCCCGATCCACCTGCAGCTGGCCCTCAACACCGGCGCGAAGGCGTTCCTGCCGAAGGGCTCCCCGGGCGGCACCCTCGCCGACGTCATCCGCCGTGTGCACGGCGGCGGCCGGTACGTGGACCCGGCGCTGGCCGCGGACGCCCTCACCGCGCCGGAGTGCCCGCTGACCCCGCGCGAGGTGGAGGTCCTGCGGCTCGCGGAGTACGACACCCCGGTCGCCACCATCGCGTCCCGCACCCACCTGTCCGTCGGCACGGTCCGCAACCACCTGACCGCCGCGGTGAGCAAACTGGGCGTCTCCTCCCGCGCGGAGGCGTTCCGCGTCGCTCATGAGAATGGTTGGCTGTAGGGCCGCGGCCGACACCACCCGCGGGACGCCCCGCCCTGAAAGGCGCTTTCAGGACACCCACCGTGCCCTGAAAGGCGCTTTCAGGACGTTCAGCGTCCCGAACGCGCCTTTCAGGGCATCGCCGATGTCTCGAACGCGCCTTTCAGGGCACGACCGGCCCTCACCCGAACGCGCCTTTCAGGGCGGGCCACTCGGGATAAAGGGCCACTCCAGTAGGAATTCAGCGCAATTCATTCGGTCGGTTTTACACGGCCAGTTCGACCGTCATTACCGGGGAATGACTCCGCGCGGATACGTTTTCTGCGTGCCCGCCTCATCCCGATTTTCGCCGCGTCCGCCGGATGGTTCCGCGGCCGTGGTGCGCGCGGGAATTGCCTGCCGTGGCAACCACAGTCCGAGCTGTTCGTGGAGTGACGCCGATGCCGAACAACGAGGAAAAGCTGCTCGATTACCTCAAGCGGGCCACCGCGGAGCTGCGGGCCGCGAAGCAGAAGCTGCGTGAGCGCGAGGAGGCCGATCGGGAGCCGATCGCGATCGTGGGCATGGCGTGTCGTTTCCCCGGCGGGGTGCGCACACCGGCGGACCTGTGGTCGCTCGTCGCCGGGCGCCGGGACGCGGTGACGCGGTTCCCGGCCGATCGCGGCTGGGACGTCGAGGTCCTCTACGACCCGGAGCCGGGGGTGGACGGCAGGTCCTACACCCGGGAGGGCGCCTTCCTGCACGACGCCGCGGACTTCGACCCGGACTTCTTCGGCATCAGCCCGCGCGAGGCCCTGGGCATGGACCCGCAACAGCGGCTGCTCCTGGAGACCTCGTGGGAGGCGCTGGAGGACGCGGGCGTGGTGCCCGCGACGCTGAAGGGCAGCGCGACCGGCGTGTTCGCCGGGATGATGTACCACGACTACCCGGGCAACAGCTCGACCGGCGCGATCGCCTCCGGCCGGGTCGCCTACGCCCTCGGGCTCGAGGGCCCGACCATGACCGTCGACACGGCGTGCTCGTCGTCGCTCGTGACCCTGCACCTGGCGGTGCGGGCGCTGCGGGGCGGCGAGTGCGCGCTCGCGCTCGCCGGCGGGGTCACGGTGATGGCGACCCCCGAGACCTTCGTGGAGTTCTCGCGGCAGCGCGGGCTGTCGCCGGACGGCCGGTGCAAGTCGTTCGCCGACGAGGCCGACGGGGTCGGCTGGGGCGAGGGCGTCGGGATGCTCGTCGTCGAGCGGCTGTCGGACGCGGTGCGCAACGGGCGCCGGATCCTCGCCGTGGTGCGGGGGTCGGCGGTCAACTCCGACGGCGCCTCGAACGGGTTGACGGCGCCGAACGGCCCGTCGCAGCAGCGGGTGATCCGGGCGGCGCTGGCGGACGCGGACCTGTCCGCCGCCGAGGTGGACGTCGTGGAGGCACACGGCACCGGCACCACGCTGGGCGACCCCATCGAGGCGCAGGCGCTCCTCGCGACCTACGGGCAGGGCCGGGCCGAGGGGCGTCCGCTGTGGCTGGGGTCGATCAAGTCCAACATCGGCCACGCGCAGGCGGCCGCCGGGGTCGCCGGCGTGATCAAGATGGTCGAGGCGATGCGCCACGGCGTGCTGCCCGCGACACTGCACCTCGGCACCCCGTCGTCCAAAGTGGACTGGACGGCCGGCGCGGTGTCCCTGCTGACGGACGAGGTGCCGTGGCCGGCCGGCGACCGCCCGCGCCGGGCGGCCGTCTCGTCGTTCGGCATCAGCGGCACCAACGCGCACCTGATCCTCGAGGAACCACCGGCCACCGAGCGGGCCGCGATCCCCGACCCGCCGGCCGCGCCGGTCGTGCTCTCCGCGCGGACCGACGACGCACTGCACGCGGCCGCCGCGCGGTTGCGGGACTTCCTGACCACACACCCCGGGCCGCGGGTGGCCGAGGTCGCGGCCGCCCTCACGACCCGCAGCCGCCTGGACCGCTCGGCGGTGGTCGTGGCCGCCGACCGCGACGAGCTGCTCGCCGCGCTGGCCGACGTGCCGGTGACCGGCGCGGCACCCGGCAAGCTGGCCGTGCTGTTCACCGGTCAGGGCGCGCAGCGACCGGGCATGGGAACCGCGCTGTACGCGGCGTTCCCGGTGTTCGCGGCCGCGTTCGACGAGGCGTGCGCGCACCTCGACCCCGGTCTGCGGCAGATCATCGGCGAGGGCGGGGGACTCGACGACACCGGCAACACCCAGCCGGCGCTCTTCGCCTTCGAGGTGGCGTTGTTCCGGCTGTTCGAGTCCTGGGGCGTGCGGCCCGACTACGTGGCCGGGCACTCGATCGGCGAGCTCGCGGCGGCGCACGTCGCCGGCGTGTTCTCGCTGGCCGACGCCGCCAGGCTCGTCACGGCCCGGGGCCGGTTGATGCAGGCGCTGCCACCCGGCGGGGCGATGATCGCCATCCAGGCCGGCGAGGCGGAGCTTGTCCCGCACCTCACGGACACGGTGGGGATCGGGGCGGTCAACGGGCCGGACTCGGTGGTGATCTCCGGGGACGCGGCGACCGCCGGGACGATCGCCGAGCTGTTCGCCGCACAGGGGCGGAAGACCAAGCGGCTCACCGTGTCCCACGCGTTCCACTCGCCGCTGATGGAGCCGATGCTCGACGAGTTCCGGGCCGTGGTCGGGTCCGTGCCCCACGCCGAGCCCGCGATCCCGATCGTCTCCACCGTGACCGGCGCGCTCGCCGAGCTGACGCCGGAGTACTGGGTCCGGCAGGTCCGCGAGGCCGTGCGGTTCGCCGACGCGGTCGGGACACTGCGCGGCCGCGGCGTCACGACGTTCCTCGAGGCCGGCCCGGACGCGGTGCTCACCGCGACCGCCGCCGCGAGCGGCGAGGACGCGTTCGTCCCGGCGACCCGCCGCGGCCGCGACGAGGTCCGGACGGTCGTCGCGGCGCTCGGCCACCTGCACGCGCGGGGCGCGGACGTGGACTGGCCCGCGTTCTTCGGCGGCCACGCACTGGTCCCGCTCCCCACCTATCCCTTCCAGCACCAGCGGTTCTGGGTCGACGCCACGAGCACTTCGGGCGACCCGGGCGGGCTGGGGCAGGCCGGCGCCGACCACCCGCTGCTGAGCGCGGCGGTCACGCTGCCGGACTCCGGCGGCCTTCTGTTCACCGGCCGCCTCTCGACCGACACGCACCCGTGGCTCGCCGACCACGCCATGCGTGGCACCGTGCTCGTGCCGGGCGCCGCGCTCGTCGAGCTGGCGTTGCACGCCGGCGGCGAGGCGGGCTGCGACGTCCTCGACGAGCTGACCCTGCACGCCCCGCTCGTGCTCCCGCAGGCCGGTGGGGTCGCCGTCCAGGTCGCCGTCGGGGCCGAGTCGGAGACCGGCCGCACGGTCCGGATCTACTCGAAGTCAGGGGACGACTGGGTTCTCAACGCCGACGGGGTGGTCGGCGCGGCGGACCCGGCGCCGGTGGAGCCGCTCACCTGGCCGCCCGCCGACGCCACCCCGGTCGACGTCGACTACGACGTACTCGCCGACCTCGGGTACGGCTATGGTCCGGCCTTCCAGGGCCTGCGGGCGGCCTGGCGCCGGGGCGACGAGGTGTTCGCCGAGGTCGCGCTGCCCGGTGAGATCGGAGCTGCGGGCGAGGCCGACCGGTTCGACCTGCACCCCGCGCTGCTGGACGCCGCCCTCCACGCGGTCATCCGCCCCGACGGGCCGATGCTGCTGCCGTTCGCCTGGAGCGGGGTGCGCCTGCACGCGAACGCCGCCACCGCCCTGCGGGTGCGGTTCAAACCCGCTGGCACGGACACGGTCACGCTGTCCGCGTTCGACCTGGCCGGCCGGCCGGTGCTGACGGTCGACGCGCTGACCTCCCGCGCGGTGAGCGCCGAGCAGCTGGCGGCGCCGGCCGGCACGCACCACGACTCGCTCTACCGTCTCGAGTGGGCACCCGCGCCCGCCGGGAGCGCGCCGGCCCCGGACGCGGTGGTGTACCGCGTCCGGGGCGGCCAGGACGTTCACACCGCCGTGCTCGAGGCGCTGGCGTTCCTGCGGGACAACCTCGGCGAGACCGGGACCGTCGTCGTCGCGACCGAGGGGGCTGTGGCGCTGCCCGGCGAGGACGTCACCGACCTGGCCGCGGCCGCGGTGTGGGGGCTGGTCCGCTCGGCGCAGGCCGAGTACCCGGACCGGATCGTGCTGGTCGACGGCGACGTGACGGCCGGGCTCGTCGACGGGGAACCGCAGGTCGCCGTCCGTGACGGCGTCGCCCACGTGGCCCGCCTCGCCCGCGTCCCGGTCACGGACGCGGGCCCGGCGAGCGTGTTCGGCGCCGGCACCGTGCTGGTCACCGGCGCGTCCGGGGCGCTGGGCGCACTGGTCGTGCGGCACCTGGTCACCGAGCACGACGTGCGGGACCTGCTGCTGGTCAGCCGGCGCGGCGACGCGGCGCCCGGCGCGGCGGAACTGACCGGGGAACTCACCAGGCTCGGCGCGGCGGTCGAGTGGGCCGCCTGCGACACCGCCGACCGCGGCGCCGTGGCCGCGCTGCTCGACGGCCGGGCGCTGACCGGGGTCGTGCACGTGGCCGGTGTCCTCGACGACGGGCTCATCACCTCGCTCACCCCCGAGCGGGTGGCGGCCGTGCTGCGCCCCAAGGTCGACGCCGCCCGGCACCTGCACGAGCTGACCGCCGGCATGGACCTGACCGCGTTCGTGTTGTTCTCGTCGGCCGCCGGCACGTTCGGCAACGCGGGCCAGGCCAGCTACTCGGCGGCCAACGCCTACCTCGACGCGCTGGCGGCCCACCGCCACGCGCACGGCCTGCCGGCGCAGTCGCTCGCGTGGGGGCTCTGGGCCGGCGGCATGGCGGGCGAGCTGACCGCCGCGGAGCGCCAGCGCATGAGCCGTGCCGGCTTCCGCGCCCTGTCCGTCGAGGAAGGACTGTCCCTTCTCGACACCGCGGCGGCACTCGACGGGCCCGTGTACCTCCCGGTCGGCCTCGACCTGGCCGCACGCGGCGACGGCCTGTCGCCGCTGTTCGGCGGCCTGGTCCGCCGCCGGCCGAAGCGGGCGGCCGCGGCGGGCCGGGACGCGGCCGCCGAGCTGACCGCGCAGCTCGCCGCACTGTCCGAACAGGACCGCCGGGACACCCTGCTCCTGCTGGTCCGCACGACGACCGCGGGTGTCCTGGGGCACGACTCGGCCGACGCGGTCGCGGCGGGCCGCGCCTTCACCGACCTGGGTTTCGACTCGCTCGCCGCGCTGGACCTGCGCAACAAGCTCGGCGCCGCGACGGGGCTGCGGCTGCCGGCCACCCTGACGTTCGACCGGCCGAACGCCCGTGCCGTGGCCGATCTGCTGTACGAGCGCCTCGTCCCCGACGCGGCCGCGCCCGACGGGCCGGCCGAGGACGAGGTCCGCCGGATCCTGTCGACCATCCCCGTCGGCCGGCTGCGGGACGCCGGGCTGCTGGACAGCCTGCTCGAACTGGGTGGTGTCCGCGTCGCCCGGGACACCCCGGCCGCCGACCCGGCCGCGTCGATCGACGAGATGGACGCCGACGCACTGATCACCATGGCGCTCGCCGACGACGGCGAGGCGGCATAGCACCATGCGAAGGAAGCGGGAAAGCTGACCATGGCCAACTCGGACGAGAAGCTCGTCACCGCGCTCCGCACGTCGCTCAAGGAGAACGAGCGGCTGCGGGAGGCGAACCGCAGGCTCACCTCGACACTGCGTGAGCCGATCGCGATCGTCGGCATGGCCTGCCGCTTCCCCGGCGACGTCCGCACGCCCGAGGACCTGTGGTCGCTCGTGGCCGACGGACGCGACGGCATCACCCCGTTCCCGGCCGACCGCGGCTGGGACCTCGCCGACCTGTACGACCCGACCCCGGGCGTGCCGGGCCGGTCGTACACGCGCGAGGGTGGGTTCCTGCACGACGCCGGGGAGTTCGACGCCGAGTTCTTCGGGATCAGCCCGCGTGAGGCGCTGACGATGGACCCGCAGCAGCGGTTGCTGCTGGAGACCACGTGGGAGGCGCTGGAGCACGCCGGGGTCGACCCGGTGTCGCTGCGGGGCGGCTCGGTCGGCGTGTTCGCCGGGATGATGTACCACGACTACCCGGACAACAACGGGACCGGCGCCATCGCGTCCGGCCGGATCGCCTACACGCTGGGCCTGGAGGGGCCCGCGGTCACCGTGGACACCGCGTGCTCGTCGTCGCTGGTGGCCCTGCACCTGGCCGCGCAGGCACTGCGGGCGGGGGACTGCACGCTCGCGCTCGCCGGCGGTGTGACGGTGATGGCCACACCCGCCACCTACGTCGAGTTCAGCCAGCAGCGCGGCCTGTCCGCGGACGGCCGCTGCCGCTCGTTCGCCGCCGCGGCCGACGGCACGGGTTTCGCCGAGGGCGTCGGCATGCTGGTGGTGGAGCGGCTGTCCGACGCCCACCGCAACGGCCACCGCGTGCTGGCGGTGGTGCGCGGCTCGGCGGTCAACCAGGACGGCGCGTCGAACGGGCTGACCGCGCCGAGCGGCCCCGCGCAGGAACGGGTGATCCGCGCGGCACTCGCGAACGCCCGCCTGTCCGCGAACCAGGTGGACGTCGTCGAGGCCCACGGCACCGGCACCACGCTGGGCGACCCGATCGAGGCGCAGGCCCTGCTGGCCACCTACGGGCAGGACCGCGACCGGCCGCTGTGGCTCGGGTCGATCAAGTCGAACATCGGCCACACCCAGGCCGCCGCCGGCGCCGCCGCGATCATCAAGATGATCGGCGCCCTCCAGCACGGCGTGCTGCCGAGGACTCTGCACGTCGACCGCCCGAGCGACAAGGTCGACTGGACCGAGGGCGCGGTCTCCCTGCTGACCGAGGCCACTCCGTGGCCGGCCGGTGACGAGCCCAGGCGGGCGGGCATCTCGTCGTTCGGGGTGAGCGGCACCAACGCGCACGTGATCCTGCAGGAGGCACCGCCGGAACCCGAGCGGGAGCCGGCCGCGGAGACGGCGCCGCCGGTGTCCCGGGTCCTGTCCTGGGTCCTGTCCGCGCGGTCCGCCGACGCGTTGCGGGCGCAGGCCGCGGGGCTCGCCACCCACCTGGACCGCCACCCCGCCGACCCGGCCGCGGTCGCCGCCGCCCTCGCCGCACGCACCCGGTTCGAGGAGCGGGCCGTCGTCGTGGGGACCGAGGCCGGGGAGCTGCGGGCCGGGCTCGCCGCGCTGGCGGCGGGGGAGCCCGCCGCGAACCTCGTGTCCGGCACCGCCATCAGTGAGCCGAAGACCGTCTTCCTGTTCCCGGGCCAGGGTTCGCAGTGGGTCGGGATGGCGGTCGAGCTGCTGGACACCGCGCCGGTGTTCGCCGCCCGCATGGCCGAGTGCGCCGCGGCCATCGAGCCGCACACCGACTGGTCGCTCCTCGAGGTCCTGCGTGGCGGTGACCCGCTCGACCGGGTCGACGTGGTGCAGCCGGTGCTGTTCGCGGTGATGGTGTCCCTCGCCGCGCTGTGGCGTTCCCACGGGGTCGAGCCGGCCGCGGTGGTCGGGCACTCCCAGGGTGAGATCGCGGCCGCCGCCGTCGTCGGCGCACTGTCCCTCACCGACGCCGCGCGGGTGGTGTGCCTGCGCAGCAAGGCGATCGCCGGCCGGCTCGCCGGGCACGGCGGCATGGCGTCGGTGGCCGCGCCCCGCGCGGACGTCGAGCGGCGGCTCGCGCGGTGGGGTGACCGGATCTCGGTCGCGGCCGTCAACGGCCCCGCCGCGATCGTCGTCTCCGGCGAGCCGGACGCCCTCGTCGAGCTGAAGGCCGACTGCGAGGCGGACGACGTCCGCATGAAGATCATCCCGGTGGACTACGCGTCCCACTCCGCGCAGGTCGAGGCCATCGAGGAGGAACTGCTCGACCTGCTCGCCGGCATCGAGCCGCGCACCGCCGCGATCCCGTTCTACTCCACGCTGACCGGCGCGGTCGCCGACACCGCCAAGCTCGACGCCCACTACTGGTACGCCAACCTGCGTGGCACGGTCCGCTTCGCCGACGCCGTCGAGCGGCTCGTCGGCACGGGGCACACCGTGTTCGTCGAGATCAGCGCGCACCCGGTGCTGACCATGGGCGTCCGCGACATCCTCGACGGCGCCGGCGTGCCCGCCGCGCTCCTCGGCTCGCTGCGCCGCGACGACGGTGGCCTGCCGAGGTTCCTGCTCTCGCTCGCCGAGGCCCACGCGCACGGGGTGGCCGTCGACTGGTCGCGGCACGTACGGGGCACGCGGGTCCCGCTGCCCACCTACCCCTTCCAGCACCAGCGTTACTGGCAGCTCCCCAGTGCGTCCACGGTGGACGCGGCGGGGCTCGGCGCCGGCCCGGTCGGCCACCCGCTGCTCGGCGCGGCCGTAGCGCTGCCGGAGTCGGAGCAGGTGGTGCTGACCGGCCGCATCGGCCTCGACAGCCACCCGTGGCTCGCCGACCACGCCGTGCACGACACCGTCCTGCTGCCCGGCACCGCGCTGGTGGACCTCGCCGTCCGCGCCGGCGACGAGGCCGGGTGCCCGCGCGTGGACGAGCTGACCATCACCAGCCCGCTGGTCGTCCCGCCGCAGGGCGGGGTCACGCTGCGGCTCACCGTCGCCGCCCCCGACGAGGACGGCCGCCGCGCCCTCGGCGTGTACGCGCAGACCGACGCCGAGGCCGTGGCCGGCATCTGGACCCGGCACGCCACCGGCACCCTCGCGAACGCCGAGGCGGACGGTGAGGAGCTGGGGGAGTGGCCGCCCGCCGGCGCGCAGGCGATGGAGCTGGACAACCTGTACGACCGCCTCGCCGACCTCGGACTCCAGTACGGCCCGGTGTTCCAGGGACTGCGTGCCGCGTGGCGGCAGGGCGACGACACGTTCGCCGAGGTGGCGCTGCCCGACGACACCGACGCCGACACGTTCGGCCTGCACCCCGCGCTGCTCGACGGCGCACTGCACGCGCTGGCCGCCGGTATCGGTGACGGGCAGGCGCACCTGCCGTTCTCGTGGGCCGGGGTCACCCTGCACGCGACCGGCGCGACCACCCTGCGGGTCCGCCTGACCCAAACCGGCACCGGCACCGTGGCGCTACAGGTCGCGGACGGCACCGGCGCCCCGGTCGCCACGGTCGACACGCTGACCAGCCGGCCGGTGGCCGCCGACGCGCTCACGGGCCGCGGCGGCTACGTCGACTCCCTGTTCAGTCTGGAGTGGACGGTCGTGCCGGCCGAGCCGGCGCAGCCCGGCGACTGGCAGACCCTCGGTGAGACAACGGTGTTCGGCGCACCCGCCGCGGACCTCGACGCGGTCACCGCCGGCACCGTGTTCCTGCCGTGCTCGTCCGGCGCCACCGGGGTGTCGGGCGTGCGTGAGCTGGCCGCCACGACGCTCGCGACGCTCCAGGCGTGGCTCGGCGAACCCCGCCTGGCCGACACCACCCTGGTCGTGGTCACCCGCCCCGGCGACCTGGCCGGCGCGGCCGTGCACGGCCTGGTCCGCTCGGCGCAGGCCGAAAACCCCGACCGCCTCGTGCTGCTGGCGGCGGACACCGACGACCCGGGCCTGGTGGCCGCCGCGCTCGCGACCGGCGAGCCGGTCGTCGCGATCCGCGACGGCGTGGTCAGCGTGCCGCGCCTCGCCAGGGTCACCGAGCCGGACACCCCCGAGACCCCCGCGTTCGGCCCGGACAGCACGGTCCTCGTCACCGGCGGCACCGGCACGCTCGGCGCGCTCCTCGCCCGGCACCTGGTCACCGAGCACGGCGTGCGGCGGCTCGTCCTCACGAGCCGCCGCGGCCTCGCCGCGGCCGGCGCGCCCGAGCTGCGTGACGAGCTGGCCGCGCTCGGCGCCGACGCGGCGGTCGTCGCGTGCGACGTGGCCGACCGGGACGCGGTCGCCGCACTGGTCGCGGCGCACCCCGTCACCGCCGTCGTGCACACGGCCGGCGTGATGGACGACGGCGTCATAGCCTCCCTCACCCCGGAACGGCTCGACACCGTGCTGGCGCCGAAGGCCGACGCGGCCTGGCACCTGCACGACCTGGTCGGCGAGGTCTCCGCGTTCGTCCTGTTCTCCTCGGCGGCCGGCGTGTTCGGCAGCCCCGGGCAGGGCGGCTACGCGGCCGCCAACGCGGTGCTCGACGAGCTCGCCGCCCGCCGCCGCGCGGACGGCCTGCCCGCGCAGTCCCTCGCGTGGGGCCTGTGGGCGCAGCGCAGCGAGATGACCGCCGAGGTCGGCGCCGCCGAGCTGGGCCGGATGGCCCGCACCGGCATGACCGAGCTGTCCAACGAGGACGGTCTGGCGTTGTTCGACGCGGCCGTGCGTGCCGGCGACCCCGTGTTGGTGCCGGTGCCGCTCGACGTGGCCGCGCTCGGCCGGGGCGAGGGGGAGCCGCCCGAGCTGCTGCGTGGCCTCGTGCGTGGCCGGGCCCGCCGCGCGGCGACCGGCACGTCGCTCGCGCGGCGGCTCGCCGAGGTGCCCGCCGAACGGCGCGCCGAGGTGGTCCTGGAAGTCGTGCTCACCCGGGTCGCGGCCGTGCTCGGCTACGCCCGCGCGGACCGGCTGCCGGCCGGGCGCCCGTTCAAGGACCTGGGCTTCGACTCGCTGTCCGCGCTCGACCTGCGCAACCAGCTGGCCGCGGCGACCGGGCTGCGGCTCCCGGCGACGCTGGTGTTCGACTACCCGACACCGGAGGCCCTGGCCGCGTACGTCGTGTCGCGGCTCGCCGGCGAACGGACCGGCACCGCGGCGGCCACCACCGTCCGTGCCGCCGACGAGCCGATCGCGATCGTCGGCATGGCCTGCCGCTTCCCCGGCGGGCTGCGCACCCCGGACGAGCTGTGGCGGTTCCTGGCCGCCGGCGGCGACGCCATCGGCCCGTTCCCCACCGACCGGGGCTGGCAGCTCGACACGCTGTACGACCCGGACCCCGACCACCCGGGCACGACCTACACCAAGGACGGCGGTTTCCTCCACGACGCGGCGGACTTCGACCCCGGCTTCTTCGGCATCAGCCCGCGTGAGGCGCTCGCCATGGACCCGCAGCAGCGGCTGCTCCTCGAAGCCTCGTGGGAGGCCCTCGAAAACGCGGGCATCGACCCGACCAGCCTGCGCGGCAGCCGGACCGGCGTGTACGCGGGCGTCATGTACAACGACTACGGGTTCGTGGTCAGCGGGTCCGGGGAGCCGGTCGACGGGTTCCTGTCCACCGGCGCGTCCGGCGGCGCGGTGTCCGGCCGCGTGTCGTACACGCTCGGGCTGGAGGGCCCGACCATGACCGTCGACACGGCGTGCTCGTCGTCGCTGGTCGCCGTGCACCTGGCAGCACGAGCGCTGCGGGACGGGGAGTGCTCGCTCGCGCTCGCCGGCGGCGTGTCGGTGATGGCGGTGCCCGGCACGTTCCTGGAGTTCTCCCGGCAGCGCAACCTCGCCCCGGACGGGCGATGCAAGTCGTTCGCCGGTGCGGCCGACGGCACCTCCCTGTCCGAGGGTGTGGGGCAGCTGGTGCTGGAGCGCCTGTCGGACGCGCGGCGCAACGGGCACCGGGTGCTGGCCGTGGTCCGCGGCTCCGCGGTGAACCACGACGGCGCGTCGAACGGGATGACCGCGCCGAACGGGCCGTCGCAGCAGCGGGTGATCCAGGCCGCGCTGGCCGACGCCGGCCTCACACCGTCCGACGTGGACATCCTGGAGGCACACGGCACCGGAACCACGCTGGGTGACCCGATCGAGGCGCAGGCCGTGCTCGCCACCTACGGGCAGGACCGGGTCGAGCCGGTGCTGCTGGGGTCGGTCAAGTCGAACCTCGGCCACACGCAGGGCGCGGCGGGCGTCGCGGGCGTCATGAAGGTGGTGCTCGCGCTCCGGCACGGCGAGCTGCCCGCGACGCTGCACGTCGACGAGCCCTCGCCGCACGTGGACTGGACGGCGGGTGCGGTGCGGGTGGCGGCCGAACCGGTGCCGCTCACCGTGGCCGACCGGCCGGTGCGTGGCGCGGTGTCCTCCTTCGGGATCAGCGGCACCAACGCCCACGTCGTGCTGGAACAGGCCGAACCCGTTGCCCCGGTTGAGGAACCGGACGCGCCGTTCACGCCGTGGCTGCTGTCCGCGCGGAGCGAGCACGGAGTGCGGGAGCAGGCGGCGCGGCTGCGGGCACACGTGGCGGCGCGGCAGGTGCGTGCGGTCGACGTGGCGTACACGCTCGCGACCGAGCGTGCCGGGTTCGCGCACCGCGGTGTGCTGCTGGACGGCGACCTCGTCACCGGAACCGTCGACAGTGGACGGTTGGCGTTCCTGTTCACCGGCCAGGGCGCGCAGCGACCGGGCATGGGTTCGGCGCTGTACGAGGCCTTCCCGGTGTTCGCCGCGGCGTTCGACGAGGTGTGTGCGCACCTGGATCCGGGTCTGCGTGCGGTGATCGCGTCCGGTGAGGGTCTGGACGAGACGGGGAACACCCAGCCGGCGTTGTTCGCGTTCGAGGTGGCGCTCTACCGGTTGTTCGAGTCGTGGGGTGTGCGGCCGGACTTCGTTGCCGGGCACTCGATCGGTGAGCTGGCCGCCGCGCATGTCGCCGGGGTGTGGTCGCTCGCCGACGCGTGCCGGCTGGTGACGGCACGGGGCCGGTTGATGCAGGCCCTGCCGGCCGGTGGCGCGATGATCGCCGTCGAGGCGACCGAGGAGGAGGTCCTGCCGCACCTCACCGAGCGGGTCGGCATCGCCGCGGTCAACGGGCCGCGGTCGGTGGTGATCTCCGGCGAGGAGGCCGCCGCGGCGGCGGTCGCGGCCGCGTTCGCCGACCGGAAGACCAAGCAGCTCACCGTGTCCCACGCGTTCCACTCGCCGCTCATGGAGCCGATGCTCGACGAGTTCCGCGCCGTCGCCGAGACGGTCACCTACCACGAGCCGGCGATCCCGGTCGTCTCCACCGTCACCGGCACGGTCACCGAGCTGACCCCGGAGTACTGGGTCGACCAGGTCCGGCGGCCCGTCCGGTTCGCCGACGCCGTCGCCACCCTGACCGACTTGGGTGTCACGGCCTTCGTGGAGGTGGGGCCGGACGGCGTGCTCACCGCCATCGGCTCGGGTCTCGCCGACGCCGACTGGATTCCCGTGTGCCGCAGGGACCGCGACGAGACCGCCGCCGCCGGCACCGCGTTCGCCCGGCTCGCCGTGCGGGGCACGCCCATCGACTGGCCGGCCGTGGTGCCGGGGCGGTCGGTGGAGCTGCCCACGTACCCGTTCGAGCGGCAGCGGTACTGGCCGCGGCCCGCGACGGTGACCGGGGACGCGAGCGGGCTCGGGCAGGCCGCGGCGGACCACCCGCTGCTGGGTGCGGCCGTCGCGCTGCCGGGCGGCGGGACGGTGTTCACCGGCCGGCTGGCGCTCGCGACACGGCCGTGGCTCGCGGACCACGCCGTCGGCGGGGTGCCGCTGCTGCCCGGCGCGGCGCTGGTGGAGCTGGCCGCGCACGTGGGCCGGCAGGCCGGCTGCCCGACCGTCGCGGAGCTGACGCTGGCGCACCCACTCGTGCTGCCCGAACAGGGCGGGGTCGAACTGCGGGTGACGGTCGGCGACGCCGGGGCCGACGGCGGCCGCGACGTCTCCGTGCACTCCCGCGGCGAGGACGACGAGGACTGGACCGAGCACGCCACCGGCTGGCTCACGGCCGGCGTGGCACCCGTCGCGGCGCTGACCGAATGGCCGCCCGACGCCGAGACGGTGGACACCTCCACCGCCTACGACGACCTGTACGAGCGCGGCATGCGGTACGGCCCGGTGTTCCAGGGCCTGACCGCCGCGTGGCGCACCGGCGACGGCGCCGACACAGAGGTCTTCGCCGAGGTCACCCTGCCCGAGGACGCCGCCGACGACGCGGCCCGCTTCGGCCCGCACCCCGCGCTCCTGGACGCGGCGCTCCACGCGCTGGCGCTGCGCGGTGACGGCGACCCCGTGCTTCCCTTCACCTGGCGGGGTTTCACCGCACACGCGGTCGGCGCCACCCGCCTGCGCGTGCACCTCGTCCCCGGCGAGACCGGGGTCGCCATCACCCTCGCCGACGCCACCGGCGCGCCGGTGGCGGCCGTCGAGTCCCTGTCGGTGCGGCCGGTCTCCCCGGACCAGCTGGGTGCGTTGCGCCGCGACTACCACGACACGCTGTTCCAGGTCGACTGGACCACGCTGCCGGCCGGCCCGGCACCGAGCGGCATCGCGGTCGTCGGTGACGAGATCCCCGTGCTGGGCGCGACCACGTACCCGGACCTCGCGGCCCTGGCCACCGCGATCGAGGACGGCGCACCCGCGCCGGACGTCGTGGTGGCGCGCTGCCCCGACGGCGACGTGCGGGCCACCACCCGCGGGGCCCTCGCACTGGCCCAGGAGTGGTTGGCCGGCAACGGTTTCGCCGACGCGCGGCTCGCGATCCTCACCGAGGGCGCGGTCGCCACCGAGCCCGACGCCGACGTCACCGACCTGGCCCAGGCCGCGGTCTGGGGCCTGATCCGGTCCGCGCAGGCCGAGAACCCCGGCCGGTTCACGCTGGTCGACCTCGACGGCCCGGTCACCCCGACGCTCGCCGCCGCGCTCGGTACGGACGAACCGCAGGTCGCCGTCCGCGGCCCGGCGGTGCTCGCGCCGCGCCTCGCGAAGGTGCGGAAAGCCGACACCGCAGCGGAGTTCACCGGCACCGTCCTCGTCACGGGCGCCACCGGCGCGCTGGGTGGTCTGGTCGCCCGGCACCTGGTCACCCGGCACGGCGTCACCAAGCTGCTGCTCGCCAGCCGCAGCGGTGGCGGCGCGGACCTGCGCGACGAACTGGCCGCACGCGGCGCGGACGTCATCATCGCCGCCTGCGACGTCGCGGACCGGGACGCGCTGGCCGCGCTGCTGGCCGAGCACCCCGTCGACGGCGTGGTCCACGCGGCCGGGGTGCTCGACGACGGCGTCATCTCCTCGCTCACCCCCGAGCGGCTCGACACCGTGCTGGCGCCCAAGGTGGACGCGGCGGCGAACCTGCACGAGCTTGTCGGCGCGGTCTCCGCGTTCGTGCTGTTCTCCTCGGTCGCCGGCGTGCTCGGCGGGCCGGGGCAGGGCAACTACGCGGCCGCCAACGCCTACCTCGACGCGCTCGCCCAGCACCGGCGGGCGAACGGGCTGCCGGGCGTGTCACTGGCCTGGGGCCGCTGGGCCACGGCCGGCATGGCCGAGACGCTCACCGAGACCGACCTGCGCCGCATGTCGCGCTCCGGTGTCGCCGCACTGTCCGAAGAGGACGGTCTGGCCCTGTTCGACGCGGCGGCGGGGGAGCGGGGCGCGGTCGCGCCCGTCGCCCTCGACCACCGCGCGCTGCGGGAGCGGGCGACCGCCGGCCTGGTGCCGCCGATCCTCGCCGGTCTGGTGAAGCTGCCGGCCCGGCGGGCGGTCCAGGCCGACGCGGGTGGCGCGGACGCGTTGCGGCAGCGGCTCGCCGGCCGCGACGCCGAGGAGGTCGCGGCCGTCCTGCTCGACCTGGTCCGGGCGCAGGTGGCGGCCGTGCTGGCCTACCCGGACCCGAACGCCGTCGCCGCCGACCGGCCGTTCTCCGAGCTCGGCTTCGACTCGCTCACCGCGGTCGAGCTGCGTGACCGGGTCGGCGCGGCGACCGGGCTGCGGCTGCCGGCCACCCTGGTGTTCGACTTCCCGACGTCGAACGCGCTGGTCAGCCACCTCGCCGCGGAGCTGTCCGGTGAGGCGGGCGAGGCGAACGCGGCGCTCTCGGCGTTCGCGGAGCTGGACCGGCTGGAGGCGGCCGTCGCCGGCGCCGACGAACAGGCGAGGACCCGGCTTTCCCTGCGGTTGCGGGACATCCTGGCGACGCTGGACGACCGCGGCACACCGACCACGGGCGGCGGTATCGACGCCGCCTCGGACGACGAGATCTTCGACTTCATCGACAACGAGCTGGGCGCGGCGTGACGTCCCGAGGAGGGGAACGGCAAGTGGCCAACGAGGACAAGCTCCGGGACTACCTGAAGCGGGTCACGGTCGACCTGCAGAAGACCCGGCAGCGCCTGCACGACGTCGAGGCGGCCGCGCACGAGCCGATCGCCATCGTCGGCATGGCCTGCCGCTACCCGGGCGGCGTGGCGAGCCCGGAGGACCTGTGGGACCTGGTCGTGTCCGGGAGGGACGCGATCGGCGGGTTCCCGACCGACCGGGGCTGGGACCTGGCGGCGCTGTACGACCCGTCGTCGGCGCGGGAGGGCACCTCCTACACCGCGCGTGGCGGTTTCCTGTACGACGCGGCGGACTTCGACCCGACGTTCTTCGGCGTCAGCCCCCGTGAGGCGCTGACCATGGACCCGCAGCAGCGGCTGCTGCTGGAGGTCGCGTGGGAGTCGCTGGAGCGGGCCGGCATCGCGCCCGGGTCGCTCGCCGGCAGCGCGACCGGGGTGTTCACCGGCCTCATGTACCACGACTACGCCGGCGCCAGCAGCTCCGGCAGCGTCGTGTCCGGCCGCGTCGCGTACACGCTGGGCCTGGAGGGGCCGGCGGTCACCGTGGACACGGCGTGCTCGTCGTCGCTCGTGGCCCTGCACCTCGCGATCCAGGCCCTGCGCCGCGGCGACTGCACGCTCGCGCTCGCCGGCGGCGTGTCGGTGATGGCGACGCCGCTGACGTTCGTGGAGTTCAGCCGCCAGCGCGGCCTGTCACCGGACGGCCGGTGCCGCTCGTACTCGAAGGACGCGGACGGCACGGGTTTCGCCGAGGGCGCCGGCGTGCTGCTGGTGGAACGGCTGTCGGACGCGATCGCGGGCGGGCACCGGGTGCTGGCGGTGGTGCGGGGTTCGGCGGTCAACTCCGACGGCGCGTCGAACGGGTTGACCGCGCCGAACGGGCCGTCGCAGCAGCGGGTCATCGAGGCCGCGCTGGTCGACGCCGGCCTGTCCACCGGGCAGGTGGACGTCGTGGAGGGCCACGGCACCGGCACCACGCTGGGCGACCCGATCGAGGCGCAGGCCCTGCTGGCCACGTACGGGCAGGAGCGGGCGCGGCCGCTGTGGCTGGGCTCGGTCAAGTCGAACATCGGCCACACCCAGGCGGCGGCCGGTGTCGCCGGGATCATCAAGATGGTCCAGGCGATCCGGCACGGGGTCCTGCCGGCCACCCTGCACGCGGCCGACCCGTCGGACCAGGTCGACTGGACGGCCGGCGACGTGCGGCTGCTGTCGGCGGCGACGGGGTGGCCCGAGACCGGGCAGCCGCGCCGGGCCGGGGTGTCGTCGTTCGGTTTCAGCGGCACGAACGCACACGTGATCGTCGAGCAGGCTCCCCGCCAGGAGACCGCCGCCCCGGTCGCCGCCGCGCCGGTGGCATCGCTGCTGGTGACCGCCCGCGACCAGAAGGCGTTGCGAGCACAGGCAAGCCGGCTCGCGTCCGCGCTGTCCGATGTGGACCCGGCGGAGCTGGGGTACGCGCTCGCGACCACCCGCACCCGGTTCGAACACCGGGCCGCCGTGGTGGGCACGACGGCCGAGGAGCTGGCGGCCGGCCTGGCCGCACTGGCCCGTGACGAGCAGGCCGCCGGCGTCGTCCGCGGCCGGGTGGCCGGCGGGAAGCCGGCGATGCTGTTCACCGGCCAGGGCGCACAGCGACTCGGCATGGGTTCGGCGTTGTCCGGGGCGTTCCCCGCGTTCGCCACGGCGTTCGACGAGGTGTGCGCGGAGCTCGACCGCCACCTGGAGCGTCCACTGCGGACGGTGTGGGACACCGAGGACCTGCACCGGACGGGCTGGACCCAGCCGGCGCTGTTCGCCCTCGAGGTGGCACTGTTCCGGCTGCTCGAGTCGTGGGGCGTGACCCCGTCGGTCGTGGCGGGACACTCGATCGGTGAGCTGGCGGCCGCCCATGTGGCCGGCGTGTTCTCCCTGGCGGACGCGGCCCG